>OIZO01000722.1_pt1 | contig 20539 bp, 17 predicted proteins | sample 1588551 | NCBI WGS metagenome assembly OIZO01 (sample SAMN03283271) | human gut metagenome | biome: human-associated habitat; material: feces | host: Homo sapiens | place: Peru | collected 2012 | reverse complement strand
TCCATGGCCAAAAACAAAGGAACTGTGGTCCAGATCATGGGCCCTGTTCTGGATATCCGCTTCGAGGAGGATCAGCTGCCCAGCCTGCTGAACGCCATCGAAGTGCCCAATGGGGACAAGACCATTGTCGCCGAGGTTGCCCAGCATATCGGTGACAATGTGGTCCGCTGCATCGCCATGTCCTCTACCGACGGCCTCCAGAGAGGCACTGAGGTAACGGATACCGGCGCCCCTATTTCCGTGCCCGTTGGCGAAGAGTGCCTGGGCCGGGTGTTTAACCTGCTGGGCCAGCCCATCGACAACAAGCCCGACGTGAAGAGCCAGGAGCGCTGGCCCATCCACCGTCCCGCCCCCTCCTATGAGGAGCAGCAGCCCGCTACTGAGATCCTGGAAACCGGCATCAAGGTCATCGACCTGATTTGCCCCTACGCCAAGGGCGGTAAGATCGGTCTGTTCGGCGGTGCCGGCGTGGGCAAGACCGTTCTGATCCAGGAGCTGATCTACAACATCGCAACGGCTCACAACGGCTACTCCGTCTTCACCGGCGTTGGCGAGCGGACCCGTGAAGGCAATGACCTTTACAATGAAATGACCGAATCCGGCGTTATTTCCAAAACCGCCATGGTCTTCGGTCAGATGAACGAGCCCCCCGGAGCCCGTATGCGTGTGGGCCTTTCCGGCCTGACCATGGCTGAGTACTTCCGGGATGTAAAGCACCAGGACGTGCTGCTGTTCATCGACAACATCTTCCGGTTCACTCAGGCCGGTTCCGAGGTTTCCGCACTGCTGGGCCGTATGCCCTCCGCTGTCGGTTATCAGCCCACTCTGGCAACGGAAATGGGCGCTCTGCAGGAGCGCATCACCTCCACCAAAGACGGCTCTATCACCTCCGTCCAGGCCGTTTACGTGCCCGCTGACGACCTGACAGACCCTGCCCCTGCCACCACCTTCGCCCACCTGGACGCCACCACCGTTCTGGACCGTGGCATTGCCAGCCTGGGCATCTACCCCGCCGTTGATCCTCTGGACTCTACCTCCCGGATCCTGTCCCCGGAAGTGGTTGGCAAGGAGCATTACGAGACCGCCCGTGCCGTTCAGAGCATCCTCCAGCGCTATAAAGAGCTGCAGGATATTATCGCCATTATGGGTATGGACGAGCTCAGTGACGAGGACAAGCTCACCGTCAACCGGGCCCGGAAGGTCCAGCGGTTCCTGAGCCAGCCCTTCCATGTTGCCGAGCAGTTCACCGGCTACAAGGGCAAGTATGTTCCTCTGAAGGAGACCATCCGGTCCTTCAAGGAGATCATCGAGGGCAAACACGACGATATTCCCGAGTCCTACTTCCTGTTCGCCGGCTCCATCGACGAGGTGGTTGAGAAGTACAGGGGCGGTGAGAAGGCATGAGCACCTTCCCCCTGAAGATCGTCACCCCCGACGGCCTGATTTACGACGGCCAGGCGGAGCGGCTGATTGTCCGCTCTACCACCGGTGATTTGGCCATCATGGCTCGACACATCAACTATGTGACCTCCCTGGGTATGGGCAAGGCCACGGTCATTTCCGACGGAAAGCGCCGGGAGGCCGCCTGTATCGGCGGTATGCTCAGCGTGGTCAATGGCGAGGTGACCCTGGTCCCCACCACCTTTGAGTGGGCAGACACAATCGATGTGGCCCGTGCCGAGGCCTCTCAGCACCGTGCGGAGGACATCCTTCACAACCGGAACGCCACGGATACCGATATCCGCCTGGCGGAAGCCAGACTCCACCGTGCATTGGTTCGGAAGAGCGTGGCCAGCCGCAAATAAGATTCACCGGGACCTGATTCCTTCAGGCCCCGGTTTTCGCTTCCTAAACATGCTATAGGCCCGGCGGATGAACCCGCCGGGCCTATAGCCGGATTGTAGGCATCTGCATCCGCCCCTATGCGTTTTCTTTTAGATCAGCCCCTGCTCCTTGCAGTACCAATAGATCCCGTCCTGGGCGCAGCTGGGGCAGACGCAGGTCGCAACGGCTTTCAGATCCTGGGACCCATTGCCCATGGCTACGCCGGTGCCTACAACCTGGAGCATTTCCAGGTCGTTATTGCCGTCGCCAAAGGCTATGGCCTGGTCCGCGGTCAAGCCATAGTGGTCCAGAACGGCCTGGACACCCACGCCCTTGCCGGCGGCTGCGGGGATCACATCAACGGCCCGGTCCCACCAGGCGGCGATCTGTGCCCCGGCGATGCCCCGCATCAGTGAGGCATACTCTTCTTTCGGGGCGCCTACCATAATCTGATAGACGGGCCCAGCGGCGAGGCGAGCAAAGTCCGGAGAGGACTCCAGAACCAGGTTGCCGATGGCAAAATAGTCCGCCAGATTCCGCTCCCAACCGTTGGCCCCCAGCTCCTGATCGGTAGATACACAGACGGACCTATGAAGCTCAGCAGCATTGCGAATCAGCCTCTCCACATCCTGCCCTGGGATGGTCCGGCTGAAAATCGTGCCCTGGGCATCGTAGCAGTAGGCCCCGTTGAAGGTCAGGTAGGCATCAAAGGCCACACCTTCAAAATTCGGCACCGTCATGGGGGTCCGTCCTGTGGCGATACATATCCGGATCCCATTGGCCCGCAGAGCCCACAGGGCCTGGCGGGTCTTTTCTGTCATATACTTCTTTTGAAAGTCCACCAGAGTGCCGTCAATATCAAAAAAAGCAATTTTTATGTCTTTCATGTTTATACCTTTTCCTCTACCGCATCTCGATGATCCACCGTCAGCAATATCACAATGAGGCCCGCCACTGCCATGCCGATACCCGCCAAAAGCATGGTATCCACCCCAAAATTCAGCAGCAGTCCCCCGGCGTAATTCCCGGCGGAGACCCCCAGGGCATAGGCCGCCGTGGCAAAGGCCTGACCCTTCACCATGTCCTGGCTCTCGATTCGGTCCCCGGCAAAATAGACCAGGGTTGGGATCAAAAAGCAGTAGGAGGACAGCTGCAGGAGCTGCAGCAGGTAGACAGAGGTGATGCTGGGGGCAAAATACATACCCACAGACCGGACCACATAGGTCACTCCGGCGATTTTCATAAGCATTGCGTCCGAGAATAGCTTCCGGACCATACTAAAGCAGGTGATGACCACCGCGGCTACCATAGAGCAGATGAAGATGGCCACGCCTACGTGGCTGCTGTTGCCCCCCAGCCGGGTGAGGATGGCGATCAAATAGTTCTCCGTCATGGCGTGGTCCATACTCAGAAGCAGAACCCCCACCAGCACCCCACAGAACCACTTATACCGGCCAAAGAAGGCACCAACGGAAATTCCGGTCTGCTTCTTCTCAGTCTCTTTCTGGGCTGTCTGGAGCTTGGGAAAGCCCGCCAGCAGGACCATATCGATGAGTCTGGCCCCAATCAGTACCGCCAGCAACCACGCAGCCCCAAACCGATTCATCACATAGCCAAGAGCCAGGGCGGACAATGCCGAGGCCACGGCTCCGATACCCCGGGCCACACCGAAATTCATGGGATAGCCCGCCTGGGGATAGGCAATGCTCAGCGCGTTCAAAAGGGGCATCATGGCGTCACCGATCCAGATGGCTCCCACATAGATGATACCCAGGGCCAGCACCGGGATCCCCGGCACCAGCTGGGCTCCCAAAAAGGCGGCGCAGACCGCGGACAGCGCCAGCATCATGGTGATCAGAACGCTGCCCTTTGCCCGGTCCGCCAGGGAGGCCAGAATGGGCTGCGTCAGGCAGGAGCCAAGGCCCGCCAGACCCAGCAGCAGACCGATGGTACCGGCATTCATGCCCTTTTCCAGCAGGTAGGCCGCCGCAAAGCTGGTGGCAGAGTAGGCCGTCCAGTAGAAGAAATGGGTCCCGCTGTAGCGGGCTGTCAGGTTTTTCATATGTTCTCTTCTCTCCTTAACGTATTCCGGGCCGGTACAAACCGGCCCGGAGAAGAACCGATGGAGGCGGAAGGTGGGCCCTCCCTTCCTCTTGGCTCATTATATGCGCTAATCAGTGAGAATGCTATCAGAAATCAGCCAAAAAATATCACGATCGTGCCATTTTTCGTCGGTATTCCGCCGGGGTACAGCCAAAACGCTGACGGAACACCTGACCAAAATAGCTGGCGGAACCCAGGCCGCAGGCATAGCCAACCTGGGTGATGGGCTCTGCGGTAGTGGCAAGCAGACGGCAGGCCTCCTGGAGCCTGAGAGAGCGAATATACTCTACAGGGCTGACATGGAGCTTCTCTTGAAAGAGCCGGAAGCAAACCCGCTTGCTCACATGGGCGGCAAGGGCCAAGTCCTCTACCCGCATTGCCTCCGTCAGATGGTCCTGGGCGTAGCGCATGATTTCCTTCAGCTTTTCGTCAGACTGCCGATTTCTCGGATCCGCCTCCAAAATGGGTCTGGCTTTTTCGAAAAGCCCAAGCCAAATCTCCGACAGGGCGGCACACAGCCGGAATTCGTAGCCAAACTGGGCTTCCTCCAATTGAAAGGAAAGCGCCAGTTTCTCCAGCAGCGGTCTGTCCTCCTCCCGATCCAGTGCCACCAACTCCGGGCCGTCGGCGGAAATAAAGGGCTGCACATACTGCCTATAGACCCGGCTATTCTCTCCGGCGGAAAGAATCACTGGGTCAAACAGATGCAGGAGCAATACCGTCTCTTCACCGCAGTCCAAATTTCGGGTGGCATGGAGCACATTCTGGTTGACGATCCCGCCGCTGCCCTTGTAAAGCTGGCAGGTTTCCCCGAGGGTGTGGTACTCGATACCGCCGCTTTGGACATAAAAGAGTTCCACGGCATTGTGCCAATGCCAGGGGGCGGCGCAGCCGAAATACCGGCTCATGTTGACCAGAGAGGCAATATATGGAAAATCCGGAGCATAATCCGGCAATATCTCCTCATTGCTTTGGGCCACCAGCCGAATGCTATTGAATTCCTTCATGCGCATCCCCCCCTTTGCCCACTATGCTACACGATTTTTGCGGTGTTGTCAACAACGGGAGAACAGGGAAAACCCTCTCCGGGCCGGAGAGGGTAAAGGGCAGCTATTTTCTGTGGGGGCTCTTTCTCCCCTGTTCCATGGCCTGGCGCTCCTGGGAGACGGCCCGGTACAGACTGGATACAGACCATGCAGCATTGTGCTCTGTAAGCACCGCTTTCATGGCCACCGGCACCTTCTGGCTCCGCAGCTGAGCAAGGAACTCATGAAAAGTTCCATCCTCCAGATTGCACAGAACCAGCATTTCCTCGGAGAATAGGGTCCCGTCCCCCTCTGGCAGGTCCTCCGCCGCTCCGGCGAGGACCCCTATGGGCTTGGAAAAGTCCTGGGAAGGTACCGTTTTTACGGAAAGCCCCAGCCGATTGGCAATGGCGGCGATTTTCAGCCGCTTGTCCAGCCGGGCAATGTTCACCATCAGAATACCCGCCATCAGTCACACTCCGTAATGGGCTCCAGAATGGCCTTGGCCTTATCGGAATTGAAGTGGAGGATGCTGTGCTCCATGCCATCGTGGAAGATATCAGCCAGCTCGCCCCACATCTCCATATCCTCTTTGTTGGGGCACTGGATGGTGTCCATGGTCAGCTGAGGCAGGATGGGCAGCAGTTCCGTAATATAGTTGGTCATGTCGGTGTTGCTCATATCCGTCACCACATAGGGAAGCAGCTCATCTACCAGGGCATTGATCTCCAGCAGGCTCATATTCTTCACCTTCTCCAGCACCTGGGCCACTACCATCCGCTGCCGGTTGGTCCGGTTGAAGTCGTTGTCGCCGTTGTTGGAGTGGCGGGTCCGGACATAGACCTCTGCCGCCCAGCCGTCCACCAGATTGTCGCCCACCTCAAAGGTACGGTCGTCGTAGTCCTTGAAGTAGTTGTTCATATACTTCACCTCGTCCTCATTCAGGGTGATGGTGACACCGTGGAGGGCATTGATGCAGGCATCAAAGGCCTCCATATTCACTTCGATGTTGTGATCCACCACGGGGCCGAAGTTCTTGGTGATGACATTGTCCATCAGGATCATAGCCCCCAAATCGCCGCCCCAGTTGTAGCCCAGAGCGTAGGCCAGAGTCAGTTTGGTAGAGCCGCTGTGGGGCTTGCCATTGGCGTCCACCACACCGTTCAGGGTCACATAGGCATCCCGGAGGAAGGAGGTCATAGTCAGCTTCTTGGTCTCCTTGTTTACAGTCAGCAGGATCAGGGTGTCAGCGTTCTTGCTGTTCTCCCCCTCCCGGGCATCCTGACCGATCAGCAGCACATTGACGACCTTGCCTGTCTTCCCCCAGTCCGGAGAAGTCTCCTTGGGCACGGTGGTCTCCGTAGGCTCTGTAGCCTGGGTTTCTTCCGTGGGGTCCTCCACCAGCAGCTTGGAGATGTCGTCCTGGGTCAGCTTGTTTTCGCCCTGCTGGGCCTTCTGAATCTTATTCATTTTGGACACCACGAACCAGGCACCCAGACCGCCGATGGCCAGCACCACAGCCAGGATGACGGCAACGACCTTCACCCAGGTCTTGCCCTTGGAGGGCTCGTTATGTTCCAAAAAACGTCCGCCTTTTTCCATTGATAACCTCTCTTTTCATCTGGAAGCTCAGTCCGCTTCCGTAATTTTCGTCACAATTTTTTTGGCCTTGTTCTCGTCGAAATACAGCACGCTGTGCTCGATGCCGTCACCGAACAAGTCGATAACCTTGCCCCGGCGGTCCATGTCCTCGTTGGGGCACTGAAGAGAATCCAGGGTCATGTCCGGAAGCAGGGGCAGCAGCTCCGCAATATAGCTGGCAATGTCCGCATTGGTCATGTCTGTCAGGACCTTGGGCAGCAGCTCGTCTACCAGAGCGTTGATCTGCACCAGGCTCATGCCCTTGACCTTATCCAGCACCTGGGCAATGACAGCCCGCTGCCGGTCTGTCCGGTTGAAGTCGTTGTCCCCATTGCTGGAGTGCCGGGTCCGGACATATACCTCTGCCGCCCAGCCGTCTACCAGGTTGTCGCCTACCTCAAAGACCCGGTCGTCATAGTCCTTGAAGTAGTCGTTCATATACTTCACTTCATCTTCATCCAGGGTGATGGTCACGCCGCCGATGGCGTTGATGCAGGCATCGAAGGCATCCATATTCACCTCGATGTTCCGGTCCACCTTGGCTCCGAAATTCCGCTCGATGACCCCATCGATCATCCGCATGGCCCCCAGGTCTCCGCCCCACTTGTAGCCCAGGGCGTAGCACAGGGTCATCTTGGTCCGGCCGCTGTGGGTCACACCGTCCGAATCCACAAAGTTTTCAATATATACCAGGCTGTCCCGCAGGAAAGAAGTCATGGTGATCTTCTTTGTCTGCTTATTGACGGTGACCAGGATCATGGTGTCCGCGTTTTTGCTGTCCTCCCCTTCCCGGGCATCCTGGCCGATAAGCAGCACATTGATGACCTTGCCGGTGGTGCCGTAGTCCGGGGTAGTGGGCTTTGGCTCAGTGGTCTCGGTGGGTTCCGCCGCTGTCGCCTCGGTGGTCTCCTCCACCAGAAGGCCTGCCAGGTCGTCGGCGGACAGGTTATTATCCCCCATCTGGGCCCGTTTGATTTTATTCAGTTTGGAAAAGGCAAAGCCGCCGATGATCAGCCCAAGCGCCAATATGACCGCCAGGATGATCAGCACTGTCCTGACCCAGCCCTTTCCTTTCTTTTCCGGTTGGGAAGCTAAAAAGCGTCCTCCAGTACTCATGGTTTTCCTCCATAATTGTCTTTGTGTCTTGCGTAAAAAAGGAGTTTTTATCATTTGCCGGACAGAAATCAGAAAACCGGGAAATCGCCACGCCGGTGACAATTTCCCGGTTCGAAATCACAGCGCCATTGGGGAACTATTACTTTTCCACAATTTCCAGCACGCCCATGGGGCAGGCCTTGACGCAGGCGCCGCAGGAGATGCACTTGGAAGCAGGATTCTCGGGCTTCAGCACCATGACCTTCATGGGGCAGACCTCCACGCACTTGCCGCAGCTGACGCACTTCTTCCGGTTGATCATGTACACGCCGGTCTTGGGATTCTGAGTAATGGCCTCGTTTTCGCAGACCTTGGCGCACTTGCCGCACTGAATGCAGACGTTGGGCTTAGCCCCGCCTTCCTTGGCCACAATGCGGATACAGCTGTAGTCCTCATTGAATTCCTTGTAGAAGGTAACGGAGCAGGCACGGACGCACTCCAGGCAGGCCATGCAGGGGACATCCTTCTTGACAGTAAGCTTCTTCATGGCAAAATACTCCTTTTTTCTTCGGCTCCAAAAGAAAGCAGACCAACGTATCCGGTCAATTGCCGTCGCCAGATACGAAACCGCGCTCCCTATTGAACGCCTTATATTTCCACGCAGAGACATTATACAAGCAAAGCGGGAAAATAGCAACAGAAAATAAAAAAACTTTTTGAAACATTTTCTCCCGGCTAACAACCGAAAAGTTGGAAATAATAAGGCCTGATACTTGTATTTTGCCCCGGCTCCACCTGGGACGCCGGGACAGGAGAGAAAGTATGGATACCAAATTGGAGGAATGAAACATGAAAAAGATCTTTGCGCTCCTGTTTGCCCTTTTGGCCCTGACAGCCCTGCTGACCGGCTGCCGGGGCGGCAATACCCCTGCTGTCACTGTGACGACTGCCGCCACAACTCAGCCAACCACCGCGGCCACTACAGAGGCGACCACCGCGGCTACCACCCAGAACACCACCGATCCCACCGTGGACAGTGGAAACGGGCCCCTGGAAACCACCCAGAGCACAGATAACACCACCGCCCCGGGCAGCGCCGGAACGACAGGTGTGAATCCGTAAGGAAAAATGGCCCTCTCCCGTCGGAAAGGGCCACCTTACTTACAAAAATGTCACATATCGCTGGAGCGCTGCCTTCTGGCGCTCCACTTCCTTCTGTACCGCGGCCCCGAGCTCCGTCCCCTCCCGCTTCCAGCTGAGGGTGACCATAGGGCCGGCGCAATAGGCGGCGCCACGGCCCAGCTTGTCAAAGGCAAAGGATATGTTTTTAAAGTTGGCTCCGGTGGTGTCCATGCCGTCTGCCAGGAGAAACAGATTGGGATACTTTGTCCGAAGGTTTTTGACGCTGGCAGGGGTTCCCGCCGCGGCAGTGAGGCAGATCCTGGAGTAGCCGAACTTTCCAACGTAATTTCCGGCAAATCTGGCCGCCTGGTCCGCCACCGCCGTATAGGCGAGGCGTGTGCCGCAGAGCAGGTCCTGCAGCTCCGCCGCAGACCTGTTGGATGTGCGGCACAGGGCAAAAATATCCAGCCCCTGCTTCTCGCAGGGCTCCAGCCAGGGCTGAAGCACATCGAACCCGGCATACATCGGCAGGACCACGCCGTCGCAGGCCCAGCCGCTTCCCTCTCCGGTGATCTGCCCGGCGGCAAAGGCGGCCAGCTCCCCACTGTCTGCCTCCGGCACATCCAGCAGAACGTAGAAGCCCAGTCCTTGGGCTTCCTGGGTCAATCTCTTCCCCAGGTCCAGCGCCTCCGGGCCCATAAGAGCCAGAGCGGACAGCCGAAACCGGACCCCGGGGACCCGGCCCCGGAGAGCCCGCAGCAGCTCCTTTGACAGCTGCTCCATTTCCCCTATGGAGCCTTCCCCAGGCAGGTCCTTGGGGAGCACCGTCATATCCACGATCAATGGGCACTTGCGCTTTCTGATTTTCTCCTGCAGTGCGTCAATGGACATTTTGCCTGCCTCCTGTACCTCTTTTTTCTCTATTATACCATACAAAGCGGGAAAAGGTAAAGAGAAAAATCATGGTTTTTCTCTCTTTGGGCATACTATCCCCATTCCGAAAAGGGAAAGGAGGAACCAATATGGGAGCAAAAGGATGGGCCATATCCGCTGGGCTCGGTGCCGCCGCAGGCATGGTCGCCGTGCTGATGATGCCCCGGACCAACCCTACACGGCGCCTGGCTGCCAAAGCCGCCGACAAAATGGAGGATGTGGCCTGGAAGGTATCCGACACTCTGAACGAAAAATTTGAGGATCTGTAGCTTACAGATTCCGCACCGCCGCCACGCACCGGCGGACCTCCTGTTCGTCGGTGCGAAGCAGCGTGTATTCCGATAATCCGGGCAAGCCCATATTCACATTGGGATTCCGATAGCGCATGGCGCTGTCTAGGGAGCCAACCCGGCAGGAGCCATGGTAGGCGGTGATGCCGGTGGCCCTGTAAAGCTCCGGGATGTTGGCGGCGTTTACCCCTGCCCCGGCCATAAGCCGGATCTGATCCCCGGCCAGAGCGTTCAACTCTGCAAGGTTTTCACTGCCCTTCAGGGCGCTTCCCTGGCCGCCGGAGGTAAGGATGGTGGTAAAGCCCAGATGGATGGCCTGCTCCAGGGCTCTCTTCTGGTCCCTTACCATGTCGAAAGCCCGGTGGAGGGTCACGTCCATAGCCCCCGCTGCCTGTTTCAGCCTGACCAGGTTGGGCATGTCCAGCTCCCCGTCCGCCGTCAGGACCCCGATGACCACACCGTTTGCTCCCAGATCCCGGAACCGGGCGATCTCTTCTTCCATCTGGGCAACCTCCTGCCGGGTGTACAGAAAGTCCCCGAACCTGGGGCGGATGAGCACATTCACAGGAACCGTCAGATCCCGATGGATCTGAGAAAACAGGAATTCCGATGGGGTGGTGCCCCCAATGACCAGGTTGGCGCAGAGCTCCAGCCGGTCCGCCCCGCCGTTTTGGGCGGCCTTGGCGGATTCGTAGCAATCCACGCAGACTTCAAAAAGAGGCTTCGGCATATATATCCTCCTTTGGAAGGGTCCCGCAGCAGGATCCTTCCTTTTTCTTTTTGATTTTATTATAGTCTTCCCTTCCCCAGGTGTCAAGAAAATCCCTGGAAGGCCTCACCTCTCATTCTTTTTTTCCGCACTTTCCCATAATTTCATGATTTATGATAATTTTCTCTTTACAGGCTGCAAATCTGTGCTACAATATACTAATACACGTTTCATGAGCAGCAAAGGAGGTGCGGTGCCACGAACCATTTGAGGAAGTACTGGCAAAAACGATTCTGGATCCCCATTGGGGTATTCTTTCTGGGGCTGCTGCTTTTGGCAGCAACCGTAAAATACACAGAGCATGCAAACGAGGAAAGGGTACTGGCTCTGGCCAAGCTGAACGCCGTCACCTACGCCAACCAGATGAAGGATCAGCTGCAGCAGGCAGTCGCCATTACCGAGTCCCTGGAGCAGATCATCATCAGTGAGGACGGCCGCCTGGACCAATTCGAGACCATTGCCAAAAAGCAGATGAATAGCTATATCCACAGCATTCAACTGGCTCCCGGCGGCATCGTCAACCAGGTTTACCCCTCTGCAGGAAACGACTGGACCAAGCTGGACCTGATGACCGGCGGCCTCAGCACCAAGATCTGCCAATACGGCATTGACAACGACACAGTCACCTTTCAAGGGCCCACTGCGCTGCCCCAGGGGGACCAGGGGATCGCGGTGCGCAACCCTGTCTTCCTGGAAAACGACACCGGCGAGAAAGTTTTTTGGGGCTTCACCATTGCCCTGATCCGGGTACCGGACATTTTCCGGGACACCATCGATACACTGACCAATTTCGGCTACTATCACCGGCTGTCCGTGGCGACTCTGCCTGTGTCAGAGTCCTATACCCCGGTGAACAGCTCCGGCGTAGCCTTTACGGAAAGTGTGTCCTGCACCGTCGAACTGGGCAACTGCTGCTGGAAGCTGGAGGTAGCCCCCATCGCCGGCTGGAACGCAGATAGCGCCCGCAATGTGGTCCTGGTCGGCGGTCTGGTGATCGTGCTGCTGCTGACGGCTCTCGTTTCCTCCCTTCTGTTTTTGGATCAGAGGCGGCTGCAATTCCGGGATCTGGCCGTAACCGATGCTCTCACAGGTCTTCTGAACCGTCAGGGCTTCAGTCAGGCTATGGAGGACTATTTCCGGCGGCACGGCGCAAGCCCCTGCGTGGTGGGTATTCTGGACATTGACGACTTTAAGTTGATCAACGACGTTTACGGCCACGCCGCCGGTGACCAGGTGCTGAAGGACATTTCCCGGAACCTGCTGGCTGCTTTTCCAGAGAATTCCATGATCGGTCGGAGCGGCGGTGACGAATTCACCTTCCTGCTGCCCGATACAACGATGGCTGCCGCCCAGGAGCAGATCGACCGGTTTGTCACCCAGGACCGGTTCTATGTGCATCGCGGTATTGCTCAGGCCTACAGCATCTCTTTGGGCTATGCCGCTGCACCCCAGGACAATGCGGATATGGACCTTTTGAGCAAGGCAGATATGGCCCTTTACGCGGTGAAGCTCCAGGGCAAGCACCGGGCCCAGGCCTTCCAGGAGGATATGCCCACCGTCCGGCGGACACAGTTGGGCTTCAATCTATCGGATATCACCACCAATTCTCCCACCGCCTTCCTGGTCTGTCAGGCAGACCAGAACGCAAAGCTCTACTATGCCAGCCGTTCCTTGGTCAAGGCCCTCGGCTGCAGCGACTACTGGGATCTGACCACGCTATGCGGCGGCACCTTTGCAGGACTCCTGGCCCCGGAAGAACGGGCTTCCATGACAGAGCATATCCGCCTCTTTCTTGAGACCGCACAGCCGGGGACGGAGGACTTCCGCCGGCTGCGCTACACAAAAAAAGACGGCAGCACCATCCGGCTACTCAGCCGGGCCCGTGTGGTAGCAAACTCCAATTACGGACGTCTCCTTTATATGGGACTGATTCCGGAAGAGATCCTCATCCGGGAATTTGGAATGCGCTTTGACAGCTGACTTCTTTGGCCGCTCCAGTATGGAGCGGCCAAATGTTTTGATGACATAGGCAGACAAATGGCAATTGCAAAACTATTTTTTCGTGGTATAATAGAGGGAAACAGATATCAAAGGAAGAATTTGCCATGATTGCCAACTACCATACCCATACCCCCCGCTGCAACCACGCAGTGGGCTCCGAAGAAGAATACGTTCAACAGGCTCTGAAAGCCGGAATCAAAATCCTGGGCTTTTCGGACCACACGCCCTACCTGTTCCCCGGGGGCTACTACTCTACCTTCCGGATGCATCCGGAGGAGCTGCCAGGATACGTTGCGACCGTCAACGGACTGAAGGAGACATATAAGGGTCAATTGGAGCTCCATGTGGGCCTTGAAGCGGAATACTATCCCGCCTACTTTCCCCAGACACTGGACTATCTCCGGGAGCAAGGCGTGGAATACCTGCTGCTGGGACAGCACTTCGTGGGTAACGAGCCCGTGGGTTCCTACAGCGTCCGGCAGACCGATGACCCGGCACTTCTGGAGCGCTACTGCCGCCAGTGCATCGCCGCCATGGAGACAGGGATGTACACCTATATTGCCCACCCGGACATTCTGAACTTTACAGGAAGCCCAGATATCTATCGCCAGTGGATGCTCACCCTGATCCGGGAGGCCCGGAACTGCGGAGTCTACCTGGAATTCAACCAACTGGGCTACTTTGAAAAACGGAACTACCCCAATCCCAAGTTCCTGGAGCTTGCCGCCGAAGAGAACATGCCCATGATCCTTGGCTGCGATGCCCACCAGCCGGAGGCCCTGGGGCGGAAAGAGCTCCAGGCCGAGATCCTGGAGCTGCTGAAAAAATACGGTATCCAGGTCCTGGACACCGTACCGCTGAGACACATATAAAATTCGCCGCCTGGGAATTTTCCCAGGGCCGGTAACATCAAGCCGACAAATCCTCCTGCCCTCAGAAATGAGACGCGGGAGGATTTTTATCCGCTTCGCTGTCGTATCCTGATCACAGAAAAAAGCAGCGCCCAGCCTTTTTGCTGTACGCTGCTGCTATTATGGAGCGGGTGACGAGGCTCGAACTCGCTACCTCCACCTTGGCAAGGTGGCGCTCTACCGGATGAGCTACACCCGCGGAACGTGGATTATTATAGCAGATTTTCCGGATTTGTCAAGAAGTTTTTTTACGGCTCCCCCAAAGGGGGAGCCAAGCAGGGGCCCTCAGTCCGGATAGGCCGAGTAGTCCCACACGTAGCCGGTCATATCTCCCCCGGGCTTCTCCTGGAAGCCCCCCTCTTCCTTGCAGCGGGTCAGGTCTACGTGGTAATAGATGCCGTCGTCGCAGATCAGGTTCCAGGTCCAGGGCTCCGCATCCCGGGTGCCTGTGACGATTTGGCAGTCCAGGCCCGCGGCGCGGCACATTGCGGCGTAGACCGTGGCAAAAGCCCGGCTGTCCCCGACTCCGTGGCGCAGAAGGCTGTAGGCCGGAGTGATAGAGGTCTCCAGGGTATAGCGAAACCGGTCCATGAGGAAGGAATAGAGCTGGCCGAACTTCTGGCTGTCGGCTCCGTCGCCGCTGACATAGAGGCTGGAGGAATCGAAGACGGCTCCCACCTGGGTGCGCATCTGGCGCAAAGCATCGTTGCTGTTTTCATAGGTGAAGGTCAGCTCCACCACCCGGCTGGAGCCTGCTCCGTAGGTATCCATCGCCGTCTGCGGGCACTCCATAATGGACTGGGGATAGGTCTGGCTCAGGTTTTGGACCAGCTGCTGGATATCCAGGGTCTCATAGTTCGCCACCAGCAGGACCTTCCGGGCATCCAGATTCTCCAGGGCCTTCAAAACCGTTCCCTCCACCTCCTGCGGGGAGCCCAGTTTGACAATGCCCCGGATATCCGACCGGCTATGACAGTAAGTCAGCTCCACCGCCACCGCCGGGGTGCCGTTCTTTTTGCCGATTTCGTAGCTCATCTCATCCAGAGCGTAGGAACCAATGGGGTCAAAATTGCACACATGCCGCCGGGCAATGGCCAGCCCGTCAGGCAGGTCCTCCTCGGGATAGTCGGGAACCAGAATGACACCGCTCTCCGTGCCGGATGCGGCCATCCGGATCAGGATGTCCCGCAGCTGCGTATAGTTCTCCGCCTGGTTCGTCTCTGTCTGGCCTTTGCTGGGCTGCATGGTGTGAGGGGTCACCCGGACATACTGGCCATCGAAGGCATCGCAGCCCGTCAGCAGCGCGGCGCAAAGGAAGAGACTTACAAGTCGTGCCCGCTTCATGGGCAAGGCCTCCTTTCAGAGAGAATCGGGGGAATAGTGGGCAAAGCCGTCGCCCAACACCTGGTGGGCCTCCTGGACGATGACAAAGGCATTTTCGTCGATGTCCATGACCAGCTCCTTTAATTCCGCCAGCTGGCCCTTGCGGACCACCGCCAGCACCACCTCTATGTTCTGGTGGGTATAGGACCCGGATCCGTGGAGGTAGGTAGCTCCCCGGTCCAATTGGTCAGAAATGGCTTTCGCGATTTTTTCATGCTCCTTGGAGATGATCAGCGCCACCCGGGAGTAGTCGAAACGATAGACCACCGCGTCGATGACCTGACCGCAGACAAAAACCACTACGCCGCTGTAGAGGGCCTTGCTGATGTCACGGAAAACCAAGCCCGTCAGCAGCACCACCATGGCATCAAACATTATGGAAATGCTGCCAATAGGCAGATTCCGATATTTCTTCTTCAGCAGCCGCACCAGAATATCGGAACCGCCGGTAGAGGCCCCCGCCATAAACACCATGCCCAGCCCCGCCCCGCAGAGGACGCCGCCATAGAGCCCACCGATGAGAGGCTCCGGAGTGGCGAAGGGGATCAGCGCGAACAGATCCATAAGCACAGAGCTCACCACCATGCCGATGAGGGACCCGGCAAAGAAGCGCTTGCCGATCTTCAAGCCGCCGATGAGAAACAGGGGGATATTCATCAGCAGCGTCAGTGTGCCGATGCTGCCAAAGCCCAGGAGCTCCCGCAGGATCATGGCAAGTCCGGAGATGCCGCCGGTATTGATGTCATTGGGAATCAGAAACATGGCAAAGCCCAGGGCAAAAAGGGCACTGCCAATGGCGGTAGTCCCTGCCCACAGGATTTCCTTCCAGATTCGTTTTTTCATAAGCCCCTCCCCTTACACGTCAAAGGCTGCCTGTTTTTCCAGGCTGTCCTCAGGCCTCAGCAAAGCCCCGGCGGCGGGGATGGACTTCATCCGGTAGCGGCTCACGTTCTCGATGCCGCTTTCCTCCAGCAGCAGGGCATTTTGCAGCAGGGCCTTTTTCTTCAGGCTCATCACCGCCACGCCGATGGTGTTCCGGGTGGTCTTTGGCAGCAGATCCGCCGTAGAGAAGATCATGGCCCGGCCATCGGTGGAATAGAGGGCGATCTGTGCGTCACTCTCCAAGGACAGGATCTTCACCACCCGACTCTTGTCGGAGAAAGCCCCCGTCAGCTTCTTCCGGTTGGTTTTGGTCTCGTAGGCGCTTAGGGGCACCTTGGCCACCTTGCCGTTTTCGAAGAAGAAAAGTACAAAGCCCTTGCTGTCCCCCGGGAAGATGACCTGCAGCAGGTTCTCACCCTGGTCGAAGCCCAGCTTGCTGGGGAGATAATCCCCCAAAAGCGATGCCTTGCCATCGTCAAACTCTGAAAGCCTTGTTTTATAGCACTGGAACTGATCCGTAAAGACCAGCAGCTCCGCCCGATTTGTGGTCTCTCTGGTATAGTCCAGGCTGTCCCCTTCTTTGAATTTCTGCTCGCCGCTCATCCGCAGAGACTGGGCGGTGATTTTTTTGAGGTAACCTTCCTTGGAGACAAAGACCGTCACCGGATAGTCCGGCACCTGATCCTCCTCGTTTTCCGGCTCAGCGTCCTCAACATTGTAGAGGATCTCCGTCTTCCTGGGCTGACCGAACTTATCGCTGACCTGCTGAAGCTCCTTGATGATCACATTTTTCAGTTTCCGGGCACTGTTCAGGGTGTCCTCCAGGTCGGCGATCTCCTGCTCCAGCTGGGAGGTCGCTTTGGTCTGTTTCAGGATATATTCTTTATTGATGTTGCGTAGCTTGATCTCCGCAACGAATCCCGCCTGGATCTCGTCGATGCCGAAGCCGATCATCAGATTGGGCACCACTTCGTTCTCCAGCTCCGTCTCCCGAATGATGGCAATGGCCCGGTCGATATCCAGCAGGATCTTTTCCAGGCCCTTTAATAGGTGCAGCCGCTCCTGCTTCTTCTGGATCTGGAAATAAATGCGGCGCTTGACGCAGTCCGTCCGCCAGGCGGTCCACTCTGCCAGAATTTCCCCCACGCCCAGGACCCGGGGCATACCGGCGATGAGGATATTGAAGTTGCAGGCGAAGCTGTCTTGCAGAGGGGTCATGCGGAAAAGCTTCTGCATCAGCTTCTCCGGGTCCACGCCCCGCTTCAGGTCAATGGTCAGTTTCAGGCCCCCCAGATCCGTCTCGTCCCGCATGTCGGAGATCTCCCGGATCTTTCCGGCCTTGATGAGCTCTGCCACCTTGTCCATAATGACCTCGGTAGCGGTGGAATAGGGAATTTCCGTGATTTCAATCAGGTTCCCTTCCTTGACATAGCGCCACTTGGACCGGAGACGGAAGCTGCCCCGGCCGGTGGCGTAAATTTCTCTGGTAGCCGCCTCGTCAAACAGGAGCTCACCGCCGGTGGAGAAATCCGGCCCCGGCAGAGTCTCCAGAATGTCGTGATCCGGATTTTTCATCAGGGCGATGGTGGTATCGCAGACCTCTTTCAAATTGAAGGAGCAAATGTTGCTGGCCATGCCCACGGCGATGCCCTGATTGGCAGACACCAGCACATTGGGGAAGGTGGTGGGAAGCAAGCTGGGCTCCTTCATGGTGGCATCGTAGTTGTCCACCATGTCCACAGTGTCGGAGTCGATGTCCCGGAATAATTCCCCACAGATGCTGTCCAGCTTGGCCTCGGTATACCGCGATGCGGCGTAGGCCATATCCCGGGAGTAGACCTTGCCGAAGTTGCCCTTGGAGTCTACAAAGGGGTGCAGCAGCGTCTCGTTGCCCTTGGCCAGACGGACCATAGTCTCGTAGATAGCCGCATCGCCGTGGGGGTTCAGACGCATGGTCTGGCCCACAATGTTGGCGGACTTGGTACGCCCTCCTGTCAGCAGACCCATCTTGTACATGGTGTACAGGAGCTTCCGGTGAGAGGGCTTGAAGCCGTCGATCTCCGGGATCGCCCGGGAGACAATGACGGACATGGCATAGGGCATATAGTTGACCTCCAGGGTCTCGGACACCGCCTGCTCCGTAGTGGAGCCCACAAGCCCCACCACACCGTCCAGATTTACTTTCTTTTCTTCCTTGTCTTGTTGTTTCTTCTTCGCCATTTTGGACTCCTATCAGGAAATATCCGCAAGCTCCAGATATTTGGAGCCGTTTTCCGCAATAAAATTCTTCCGCTCCTGGAGGCCGTCTCCCAGCAGCACATTGAAGTAGTGGGCAGTCCGCTCCGCGTCCTCCGGCATGACCTTGATGAGCCGCCGTGTCTCCGGATTCATGGTGGTCATCCACATCATCGCCGGATCATTTTCGCCAAGACCCTTGGACCGCTGGATGGTGACCTTCTTTCCCTCCAGGTCCTTGAGAATTCTGACCTTCTCCTGCTCATTGTAGGCAAACCAGGTCTTGTCCTTAAAGGTGATCTCAAAGAGGGGGGATTCGGCAATATACACATAGCCGTCCCTGATCAGCGTAGGGCAGAGCCTGTAGAGCATGGTCAGGATCAGGGTGCGGATCTGGAAGCCGTCTACGTCCGCATCGGTGCAGATGACCACCTTGTTCCAGCGCAGCTGGGAAATATCGAAGCTCGAAAGCTCCTTGGCCCGCTTGCCCTGGACCTCTACCCCGCAGCCCAGGACCTTGATCAGGTCCGTAATAATGGGGGATCCAAAGATCTTGGCGTAGTCCGCCTTCAGGCAATTGAGGATCTTGCCCCGGACGGGCATAATGCCCTGGAATTCCGCGTCCCGGCCCATCTTTACGGAGCCCAAAGCGGAATCGCCCTCTACGATATAGAGCTCCCGGGCAGCCGGGTCCTTGCTGCGGCAGTCCACAAACTTCTGGACTCGGTTGGAAATATCTACCGAGCCGGAGAGCTTCTTTTTTACGTTGCTCTTGGTCTTTTCGGCGGACTCCCGGGCCCGCTTGTTGACCAGGATCTGGTCCGCCGCCCGGTCCGCATCCTGCTTGTTCTCAATGAACCAGACCTGGAGCTGCTCTTTGAAAAAGGCGGTCATAGCGTCCTGGGTGAACTTGGAATTCACGGACTTCTTGGTCTGGTTTTCGAAGCAGCCGATGGTGGAGAAGCAGTTGGTGACCATCACCAGGCTGTCCTGAATGTCCTGAAAGATGATCTTGCTCTCACTCTTGGTATACTTATTGCTGTCCCGGAGATATTTGTCGAAGGCAGCGGTAAAGCCGCTGCGCAGAGCCTTGTCCGGGCTGCCGCCGTACTCCAGCCAGGAAGAGTTGTGGTAAAACTCGATGTGGGACACCTGCTTGCTGAAACAGAAGGAGGCCGTGATCTTCAGCTTCATTTCCGGCCGGTTCTCCGCGTCCCGGCCCCGGCGCTCCGTCTCCCAGTACACAGGCATGGTGAACGCGTTGTCCCCCACCAGCTCCTCCACGTACTGACGGATGCCGTCGGGATAGCAGAATTCCTCGGTCTCGAACTTTCCTCCCACCTGGTTGCGGAACCGAAAGGTGATACCCTTGTTGACCACGGCCTGACGGCGCAGCACATCCCGAAAATACTCTACGGGGATGTTGATGTCCGTGAAGACCTCCTTATCCGGCTTCCAGTGGAAGGTGGATCCGGTTTTCTTCCGGTCCGCAGGCTCTTTGTGAAGGCCCCCTACATTCCGGCCCTTTTCAAAATGGAGATCATACCGGAATCCGTCCCGGCGGATGGTCGCGTCGAAATACTCGGAGGCGTACTGGGTGGCGCAGGAGCCCAGTCCGTTGAGGCCCAGGGAATACTCGTAGTTTTCTCCGTTCTCCCCGTATTTGCCGCCGGCGTACATCTCGCAGAACACCAGCTCCCAGTTATAACGCTTCTCTTTCTCGTTATAGTCTACAGGGCAGCCTCGGCCGAAGTCCTCTACCTCCACACTCAGGTCCTGATAGCGGGTGACGATGATGGTATCGCCGTAGCCCTCCCGGGCCTCATCGATGGCGTTGGAGAGGATCTCAAAAACCGCATGCTTGCAGCCCTCCAGATCGTCAGAGCCAAAAATAACCGCCGGACGCTTCCGCACCCGGTCCTCACCCTTCAGCATGGAAATGCTGGAGTTACCGTATTGTTCCTGTTGTTTTCTTGCCATAATTGATTACCTGCCATAATTAGCCTATTTTATTTCGTTTATTATATCCGGTTTTCGGGAGAAAGTCAACCGTATCTCCCCCGCCCTCTCCAAGCAGGAGAGGGCCTTACAGAGGCTTTCCCCCAAAATCCCCTCTTGTTTTTTTCTGACATACCGGTTATAATAAGGCGTAAAAAGAAAAAAGCAGGAGGTCATTACAATGGCTGTTAAAATTGAAAAGGAAACCATCATCGGCGATATTCTGGACGTGGCCCCTCAGGCTGCCCCTTTGTTCTTCGCCATCGGCATGCACTGCCTGGGCTGCCCCTCTTCCCGGGGCGAGACCGTTGAGGAAGCCTGCATGGT
>OIZO01000718.1_pt1 | contig 20589 bp, 14 predicted proteins | sample 1588551 | NCBI WGS metagenome assembly OIZO01 (sample SAMN03283271) | human gut metagenome | biome: human-associated habitat; material: feces | host: Homo sapiens | place: Peru | collected 2012 | reverse complement strand
GGTGATGCGCTCCGGGAAGTTGTTCAGCGAATTATCCAGACGGATGATACAGCCAAGAGGGTCTTTGCCCAGTGCTACCGGGTATTTCCGCTGACCTTTCAAAAGAGCCTGATATTCGCTGTGGTAGGTGTCGAACCGCAACGACAGTTCAAAGCCGCGATAACTGCCAATCACTTTTTCCTCACTGTTAGGCAGCTCGGAGCAAGCGAGAAGAAGCCGCTCGCCAGCAGTCTTTTTTTCATCGTAAGCCACGCCCCTGATGGTTATGCCGCAGAATCCCTCTTGCACCTGTGGGTGTGCGGCGGCAAGTTCGGCATCCGATTTCACGCCAGCAATATAGGCGGTGGTTTCCTGAATGTCAGCCGGGAACTTTGTGAGCAGCTTATCTTCCAGACGGAACTTCTGGCTCTGATGGTCGGCTTTCAGCACCTTGAGTTTTGCGACCTGAACATCCAAATCCATCTTTTCCTTGATGAGCGGATTTCCTGCGCACAATGCCTTGATTTCTGCATAGGAAAGAGCCTGTTCGTCCACATCATCGCAGGAACGCACCGGGGATTTGGAGGTCATGATTTGGCTGATAAATCGCTGTTTATTCTCAAGGGTCTGGAACAAGTACGAATCAAACGTACCCTCCGTGACATAGTTATAAATCTGGACTTGCTTATTTTGGTTGCCCTGCCGGATAATGCGTCCATTGCGCTGGGTCATGTCGCTGGGCTTCCAGCCAACATCCAAGTGATGCACCGCCACAAGCCGCGATTGCACGTTCGTTCCTGCCCCCATTTTTGCCGTGCTTCCGAGCAGAATCCGCACATCGCCGGAGCGCACTTTGGAGAATAATGCAGCCTTTTTTGCTTCGGTATCGGCATCGTGGATGAACTCAATTTCGCTTTCCGGCACCCCGGCGGCGACCAGTTTTTTGCGAATATCATCGTAGACATTGAAATTGCCATCATTCTTCGGTGTCGAGAGGTCGCAGAACAAAAGCTGTGTCAGCTTTTGCTCCTTGCCATCTTCCCAAATTTGCAGCACGTTCCGAACGCAGGTGTTCAGTTTGCTGTTGGGGTCATCCGGCAGCAAGGGATTCATCAGGCGAACATCCAGACCGATCTTTCGGCCATCGTTGGTGACACAGAGCATATTGTCCTCGGACGCATCCACCGCGCCGGAGTGGATTTTCGCAGCGCGCTTGCTCAGTTCCTGCACCATTTCTTTCTGAATTTCGGACGGTTTCGCCACCACGGTTTCAAACTTTGCATCCGGCACAGGCAGATGAAGCTGGTCGCTGGTTTTAATGTCGGCAACCTCTTTGAACATCGACATCAGTTCTGGGAGGTTGAAAAACTTCGCAAACCGGGTGCGCGCACGATAGCCCGTACCCTCCGGGGCAAGTTCGATGGCGGTGGTGGTTTCACCAAAAGTCGATGCCCAGCAGTCGAAGTGTGTCAGCCCTTTCTGCTGGAGTGTGCCATATTGCAGATACCGCATAACCGTATACAGCTCGCTCATGGAATTGCTCACCGGTGTTCCCGTGGCGAACACCACGCCGCGCCCGCCTGTGATCTCGTCCAGATAGCGGCACTTGCCGAACATATCGCTCGATTTCTGCGCTTCTGATGTGGATAAACCAGCGACATTGCGCATTTTTGTCGTGAGAAACAAATTTTTGTAGAAGTGTGACTCGTCTACAAACAGGCGGTCAACGCCCAACTGCTCAAAGGTAATAACATCATCTTTGCGCGCATCGGAGCGCAGTTTTTCCAGTTTTGTTTCCAGCGTTTTGCGGGTCTTTTCCATCTGCTTGATGCTGAAATTTTCGCCAGCATTGGCTTTCAGTTCATTGATGGCGGCAAGCGTTTCATCAATCTGCTCCTGAATAATGCGTTCCTGCCGCTCATAGGACAGCGGAATACGCTCAAACTGGCTGTGGCCGATGATGACTGCATCATAGTCCCCGGTGGCAATTCTCGCACAGAATTTTTTACGATTGGCAGTTTCAAAATCCTTTTTCCGTGCCACCAGCAGCTTTGCATTGGGGTATAGGTGCAGGAACTCCGAAGCCCACTGCTCCGTCAAGTGATTGGGAACGACAAAAAGGCTTTTTTGGCACAACCCCAGCCGTTTGGCTTCCATTGCCGATGCTGCCATTTCAAAAGTCTTGCCCGCGCCCACTTCGTGTGCCAACAGCGTATTACCGCCATAAAGCACATGAGCAATGGCATTGCGCTGGTGCTCCCGGAGCGAAATTTCAGGGTTCATGCCGACAAAGTGGATGTGGGAACCATCATATTCTCGCGGCCTGCTGCTGTTGAACAGTTCGTTATACTGTTTCACCAGCGCAATGCGTCGCTGGGGATCTTTCCAAATCCAGTTGGCAAAGGCACCCTTGATGACCTGCTGTTTCTGCTGTGCCAGCATGGTGTCCGTTTTGTTCAGGACGCGCTTCGGTCTGCCTTCCTCATCTTCGATGGCATCATAGATGCGCACATCTTTCAGATTGAGCGTATCTTCCAGAATCTTATAGGCATTGGCGCGGGAGGTGCCGTAGGTTTCGGAGGAGATAATGTCACCTCTGCCCATAGCCGACTTGCCCTCGATGCGCCATTCTGCGGTATAGGGAGAATATCTCACTTTGACTGCATGGCGCAGATAGTAGGGAATCTGGAATGTTTCTGCCATAAACTTTTGGATGATCTCCGGCGCAAGCCATGTTGCACCCAGCCGCACATCAATTTCAGATGCTTCAAGGTCTTTCGGCTGCGCCTTTTCCAACGCGGTGACGTTGACTGCAAACTCCGGGTTTGTTTCGGCAGCAAGCTGTGCCATGCGCAGCTTTGCACGGACATTGCCGGACAGGTATTCGTCTGCCATTTGCCAGCCCGCTTCCGGGTCGGTGGGGTCTGCGCCGGGGTCTTTGAAAATCACGCCGGACAGTTTGCTCGTGATGCGCACATAGTCGCCGGGAGTGCCGAGCAGTTCTGCCATATAGGGCAAGTCCACCCGGCCACGCTCTCCGATGGACACCGCAAGGGCTTCCGTGGGAGTGTCTACACTGGTGACTGTGCGTTCCGGGCGAATCGTCCGTTTGGTGAACATTGCCGCTTTGCTTTTGAGCTGCCCCTGATCGTCCAGATATTCCAGAGAACACAGCAGATAGTAAGAGGAATCCTGCTCAAATAATCTGCCGTTCTTACGGTCATTCAGCAGACCGTACTTTGCGGAAAAGGCATCGTAGGCGGTGTTCAGCTTATCCTGCGTTGCCTGAATGTCAGCATCCGGGTAGTCATTCAACTGCTGGTCGATAAGTTCGTTGACAATCTGCCGCAGCTCCACCATCCCGGTCACACGGCCTTTGGCAGCGTCAGAAAGATCCACCTGTGTCATGACCGAATTTTCCCGGTAGTACACCTCACCGTCTACCACGGTGTAGGAGAAATTCTTCACATCCGGGTCAGCCGGAAGAATGTGCTTCTCATTTTCAGCATCCGCAATATCTGGTGTTTCCACCTCAACTTCAGCGTACTGTCCCTCAATATGCTGGATCGCTTCGGCAAGCTGGTCGGCCAGCACTGCGCCCTCGATGGGGCGCACGGTGCATTCCTCACGGCCATACTGGGTGCTTTCAGAAGTCAGCTCACCCAGCACCATCTCCGGGTGGTCTACAAAATACTGGTTGATGGCAAAGCCATCTTCCGTTTTGCCGAGCTGTACCCAGTCTGGCTCATGGTCGATAGGGCGGTCACGCTTTTGTAGAAAAATAATATCGCTGACAACTTCTGTTCCAGCATTTGCCTTGAACGCATTGTTCGGCAAACGGATAGCTCCCAGTAAATCAGCGCGTTCTGCAATGTGCTTGCGGGCAGAGCTGTCTTTACTGTCCAGCGTGTAACGGCTAGTGACAAAGGCCACAATGCCGCCCGGACGCACTTGGTCGAGGGCTTTGGCAAAGAAATAGTTGTGGATGCTGAAACCAAGTTTGTTGTACGCCTTGTCGTTTACCCGGTATTGGCCAAAGGGAACATTACCCACGGCAAGGTCATAGAAATCGCGGCGGTCAGTGGTTTCAAATCCAGCAACTTTAATGCTGGCTTCCGGGTAGAGCTTTTGTGCAATGCGGCCTGTGATGCTATCCAGTTCCACGCCGTATAAGCGGCTGTCCTGCATGGTGTCCGGCAGCATACCAAAGAAGTTGCCCACGCCCATGCTCGGCTCCAGAATGTTGCCGCTGCGGAAGCCCATTTTTTCGACTGCATCATAGATAGCGCGGATAACGGTTGGGCTGGTGTAGTGGGCATTCAGAACAGAACTACGGGCAGCAGCATATTCATCTTCGGAGAGCAGTCCTTTCAGTTCGGTATACTCTTTTGCCCAGTTGTCCTTGTCAGGGTCAAAGGCATCCGGCAGACCACCCCATCCAACATACTGCGAAAGCATTTCCTGCTCCTCGGCGGTGGCTCCACGGTGTTCCTGCTCCAACTGGAACAGGGTGCGGATGGCGGCAATATTCCGGGCGTATTTCTGTTTTGCACCGCCCTCGCCCAAATGATCGTTCGTGATGTGGAAGTTTCCGGCAGCTTCCGGCACAGGTTCGGCGTTCAGAGCTTCGTCTGCGGCAGCGGCATCCGGGAAAGTCTGCCACTCGCCGTTGACTTCCACGGAAATGGGCAGCTTGTCCAGTTCTTCATCGGAGAGTTCCGGCTCATCCTGCCGCAGACCATCCTCGAACTGCTGCCTGTTCAGAACCTCATTGCTCCATGAATAGCCCTGCGCGCTGGTGTCGATGCGCACATCGGTTTCGCCTACATAGCCGATAGTGCCTTCGATGGTTCGTGTGGGCAGGTCTACAACAACGGAATCGCCAACCTTGTAATCAACTGCCTTTTCGGGAGCAGCATCAAGGGCTTCGTCCTGCTGTTCGTACAATTCCCGGACAACAGCCAGAGGTTCTTCTCGGAAAATCGGCATCCGCATATCGGCCAGTGCCATATCCTGCAAGGAAACCTTGTCCTTATCAAAGTCCACGCCATCAATCCGAAATTTCCGGCCATCCATATTGATAACGGAGTCGATGGGCAGATAGTCCTCTTTACGCAGATACTTGGTCTGATGGTGAGTGCCATCTTCGTTTAACCCGGCAAGGTAAACATCATTGCCAGCAGACCATAATTCTTTTGACTTTCTTGCCCATAAGCTAGGGGGAAAGCCTGTGACCTGAACTTCGCCCAGTGCGGTTTCTCTCGTGAACAAAGCACTGTTGATGATTTTTGCGACCTTGGCGGCATCTTCTCCATAGAACATAAAATTTCCGCCAGCTTCCAATCCAACGAGAGTGTCCGGGTGCTGTTCCTTTAATGCCGTGTATTCGGCAGCACTGGCAGCGTTTAGTTCAAGGGGAAACTCGATGGTTCGTTTCTCTTTGTCTGACAGATAGCGGTCAGACTGAATCATCAGGTCGATATACTTTTCGACCTGATTCCAGCGGAGAAGCACTTTCTGATGGTCTGGATAGTGTTCAAACGTCAGACCCTTGCTATCATGGTCGATCCAACCACTGCTTCCGTCCAGATAGGTGTGCGAGGAACCGCCGGGGCCATGCGGTGCATATTCTTTCGCAAGTGCTTTTGCCCGAAGGCTTCGGTCAGGCTGCAACTGATAAATTTTCCAGATCCGAAGTTTGCTGTTTTCAAAGTTAGAACCTCTCCGCAGCGCGTTTTCAATATCAGCCTGTGATAAAGAAAAAGCGGAGGACGATTTCTCGTTCTCCGCTTGGTCGATGGATTCAATTTGTTCGGCTTCGGTGGGAATGTGGGCATCGAAGAAACTTAGCTGTAGATCAGCTCGTTCATCACCAGTTCCTCGGCCTGTGCTTTCAGACTGTTCATGTGCTGCACCCACTCCATCTGATGCTGCTCCTTGTTCGGAGCCGGGTTCTTCATCAGCAGTTCCTGCATGGTCTGCCGCATCCGGCTCTCTGCGGTCTGCTCCACTTCCAACAGGTGTGGATGCAGAGTCCCCGACAGGAGCATCGAGTTGTACAGCACCGGGCGATGCTGCATCAGGTAAGTCCGGCGCAGTCGCCCGTACTTGCCCAGTGCTTTTTCCTGCTGGGGCAGGGTCAGGTTCGGGAGCTGGTAGTCCCCGATGGTCGAGTAGGTCAAGTTCCTGCTGTTCATATTCATTTTGGCTCCTTTCTACGTTGCGGCGGCGGATGGTCGTCTTTACGGTTCGTTCGATGTTGCGCAGCACATCCCGGCTGCACTCGCTGACTGCGGTGCCCAGCGCATACACGGCAGCAGGAGTGGAAAAGGAGAAGATGGCCTGAAAATCGTCCCGGTCAAAATGTCCCTCCGGCTCAAAGCCGCAGCGTTCAAGGACGGCATAGGTGATGCTGATTGCGGCGGCACTTTTGAACTGGAACTCCTGTCCGGCTTCATCATACCCCATCAGGAGAGAACCGTCAACGATGTCGAGAATGTCACCGCTGTTATTATCCCAGTAGGAATCCACCAGTCTGCCGCAGATGTCCGCGATTTGCTGGGTGATTCGTTCATGTCGGATACCGTATTCTTTGGCAAGCATTTCCGACACAGGCTGAACCAGATCGGGGCCGAGTTGCCACACCTCCGGGTCACGCGAATTGCGGCGCACCCCGGTGTCCGATACATCGAAAACATAGTGCAGGCGCGGCACACTGCTGGACTGGTCTAACAGGGCGATGCCCTTGGAACCTCTGCGCACATAGCGGTTCATACGGTTATTCCAAAGGTCGAAGCTGGCACAGGCGGTGGCATCAGGACGCTGGGCATAAATCATGAGCTGGTCTGCATAGCTATACTTGTACAGCCGAGATGCAGTGGTCAGATAGTCTGTCCAGTTTTCCCAATATCGGGTCAGTTCCTTTGCCGTTTGCTGGGCGAGGTTCAGGTATTCTTGCGTTTTGTTTGGCATTGCGTTCCTCCCTTCATGTTTCGTGGTAAACAAAAAAGCGAGCGGCCTTTTCAGGTCACTCGCTTATGGAATCTACGGTATCTTATTCGTGTTTTGCAACGAACTTCTCTGCCATCTCCAGCAGACAATCAAAGTTTTGCTTCTCCTCCGGCTGCTCAATCAGCTTTGCAAGCAAGGCACGGAACACATCGGTGCTGTCCTGCTCTAGTGCGGCAGCAACCTTGTCGATGCAGTCATGCAGCTTCTTGACAGCTTCATCGGACGGCTTAGATTTTGCAAGCAAATCCGAAAGGTAACTGATGAACGGATAGGTAGAATCATCGTTAATGATCTCGGTGGTCTCATTCATGATCTTCTGATTTTCTTTGGGGGAAATCTCTCCCTTTTCGTTCAGAATCTCACGGGAAGATGTGCGGCCTTTCAGAAAGGTGGAAAATAGCAGGTGGTCAAGGGGAGAACGCTTGGTGGTATCCATTGGCTGTCCTCGCTTTCTGTTTTGAATCTTAATCGATAAAGTAACAATAGTATAACATGAATCCGCAAGTGCTATCAAGACCACATCTTTTAGGGTTGATACAGCTATTGACCAATAGCTGTTACTCCTAACAGACAGAAAAACGTAACGTCATTGATCCTTTTCGATCTTACACCCTAGTTTTATTTTGTATCTTTTGCAGTCTCCTGCGTACTTCAGCCCCTCTACTGACCACGGATCAATTCCCATTCCAATAAGAACTTGTTTTTCCTTTACGGAAAGCACACTGTGGTAGTATTTTCTAAAATCGGAAAGCGTTAACTCAGATGGAACCAGTTGTTCTTTAAGAGTACGGTAAGCGTGTTTATTCTGCTTTTGCATTTTCTGCCTTTCCACCTTTCGCTTCTTTGCTACAGCAGACGGCAAACTAATAATTTCCATAGCGTTTCTACCCTTCAATGATTTTTTTAAGGATATTCAGAATGGTATAATAGTCTGCATTCTTTTGTTTGATGAACCAGTATACCATTTGATACTCCAAGGCGTCTATTTCTTGTCCAGAAAAATCAGCCAATTTTTTCAATTTTGCTTTCTCATCTTGTTTACTATCAAAATTCGGAAATATATCAATTCCTAAAACAGCTTTCAAATGTTCCTCATCGTAAATAAGTCCTTCTGGGATTTTTCCGGGCAAAAAGAACACATTTTTCTTAAAAAATTCAAGATATGTTCGGATCATCCCGTTCTTTTGCTCGTTATTGTACCGCCCCGCCTTGCTATTTGCATCAACAGTCCAACCGATTTTATCGGAACCCATTCCCGTCACGCTCTCAAAATTCTTCTCTAAATATTCACCTGTTATTTTTGCTTCTGGAACTTCCGAGAATTCCGGAACGTCAATTTTCTTTTGATCTCCATCAAGTATAATATATCTATTATCAACACCTGTTCTTGAATAGGTTGGCACTATGTATTTTTTTATATTTGACGCTCCTCCGGGACATGGTTCTACTTGTAACAGTCTGTTTAATTTCTCCTCATCTAAAATTTTTTGAATTATCATTTGAGCCAAACTGTCCTCGACTAGTATATGCTTCTTTTCGTCAATGCCTGCCCCTAATTCCAAAAAAGCATTTTTATACAGAACATCTTCATCAATTATGATAGTATCATTTTCGATTCTTCGAAAGCATTTTATTGCTTTAGGAGGCAGATGATCAATAATATTTATCGAATGTGTTGTGATAACAACTTGGATTTTTTTGCTTTTTATCTTTTCTAAAATATAGAGTACCAGTCTTTTCTGTGCTCCGGGATGCAGAGATACTTCTGGTTCATCCAACAGTAACAGTCCTTCTGGAGGCATCTTTTCAATTAAATCAACCATAGATGCAACAACAAATTCTCCGCTTCCGGAATTATATTCTGAATACTGTTTTCCATCATTAAATATCAGACTTTTTCCCCATGTCCCGCTGTAGTACTTGTGCTGGATTACTTCGATTGATTTAATGTTTTCTTGCAAAATGTCGTTAATAGCAGTCAATGCACCTTCGCTTATGAAGTAGCGCTGTTTTCGCTCACTATTAGATTGAAGATTTTGTTTGATTTTTTTGGATTGTTTTATTACATATTCTACATTTTTCAACGGTGAAGGATGCTTTCCTAGATTGTCATAAAGAAAACTTTTATCGATGGCACCTATCATTGATTTCGTTTGGATATATGTTACTTTCGGATTATTCGATATTGTTCCGTCTACACCCCATTTGTTTTCACCAATTCGTTTATAGTGCAGATCGTTTCCATCTAATGTATAGGAAATGTCAGCACCATCCAACCCGCCATTGTCAATTGCTGTTTCAAAGAATTCCTCTAATAGGGCCTCTTTTTTTGAAAGAACCTTTATGGCTTTCAATACAGTTGTTTTACCACTTCCGTTTTTTCCAACTATCACTGTCAGAGGAAATGTGAAATTAACTTCCGATTCATTGGCAAATTTCCTAAAATGGTGGATTTTAATTTGTGACAATCTATTTTTGATTATGCCCTTTTCAAACAAAGATTGTATTGTTTCTATTTCTGACTCAAATACGTCATCCATACGGCTACTCCTCATCTATTAAAATCGCAAAGTATCTTTGTCCATTTATTCAACGGAAGTTCTACTAAAATGAGTATACCATATTACATGATAATGGAAAAGTACTTATGTACGCCGCCAACAGGCGGCAAAAATCAGTTGAGCGGAAATTCGACCTCTGCGAAATCGGCATCCGACATGAGTTTCAGTTTTTCGATAACACCCTCGGACAATTCGCGCAGGGCAGTTTCATCCGGCAGAAGATAGCACTGCATCAAACGCAGTTCCTGCATCAAGCCTGACCGGGAGCCGGGATTGTAGAGCATCATCAGCATCAGCTCTTCACCATCAAAGTTCATGGACATCCCTCACTTTCCTACACCCGGCAGGGTTGCACTCCGGGGCATCGCATTTTTCTTTTGCGCCAGCCAGTGAAGCCAGCTTTTCCAATGTGGAAGGGCGGTGGTTTGCGCCCAGTTCTTCTGCTTCTGCGGCTCTGTCCATCACAAAATCATAGTCCTGCAACAGCCGCCGACCTTTTTCCATGTGGTGTGTTTCCAGAATTTGCTCACGGACTTCCTGAATGGTCAACTCAGGCGCATCGACCTGACCACCATCCATCACGGAAAAGTCGCTGTGATAGATGGTGTAATCCCAACCTTCATCGGTGGATTGGACGGCGATATAGCCCTTGCCGCCCAGCTCCCATGCGCCCTGCTCATCCTGCGTCTGAATTTCCGGGTAGAAATCTGCGTGGTTCCTGCCCATGAGATCGGCAAACTGGCAGATGTGGAACACATTGCCCAGACCGCCCATATCAAAGTGGTAGTCATCCAAATGTTCCAGCTTTGCCGTAAAACTGCGGCCATCCGGGTAGTCAACTTGAATCACACCGCCATCGGGAATGCGGTAGAGATCGTCATAGTGGCTGTTGATGAGCCGAATATCCTTTGGCATCGTTTCAGGCTCCCAGATACGCCGTTTGTGGATGCCGGATGCGGGAACGCTTTCGAGGATTTTTATGCTTTCCAGCTGAATGGCCTTGCGCGGGTCATCGGACAGTTCAAAGAGATACCAGTTCCGGGCAGCGGCCATCATGTTCCGGCTATCCGGCGGCAGATTCTTCTCGGAAATCTGCCCACTTTCCAGCGGTTCGCCCGTTACCTTATTATAAGTGGCAAAGCCAACACCTGCGCTATTTTCCCGGAGGTGCAGATAGCGTTCATCGTTGATGAGGTAGACCGCTTCATTTAGCTTTTCCATCAGCAACCGCCCTCAAATTCCAGCGAGAACTTGCTACGGCCATCGGCTTCGGTGGACAGCAGGACAGTAGCATTGTAGCTTTTGCCCTTGGCACTGCGGCAATCTTTCAGGCGGACACGGCCATCCCGCAGCAGCTTGTCGGCTACATGAGCATCCATGCGCTTGCCCAGCCGCTTAAAGAATGCGTTATCTTTCCACAGGACAAAGCGGCACTCGCGGTTCTCGCAGAAATAGCCCTTTTCACGCTCCACAACAGATTTGTCACAGTTCGGGCAGACACCAATCACTTTATTTTTCATAAGCGCACTCGCTCCTTTCACGGCCTCGGTGGTGTTTACCAGCGAGGAGATCATATCGTTGATTTCAGTCATAAATGTTTCTGGCTCCATCTCGCCGCGCTCCACGCGCAACAGTTTTGTTTCCCAGTCGGCAGTCATGTCAGCGGACTGGATTTCTTCGGGCATTACAGTGATAAGGGCTTTACCTTTGTTGGTGGGCAGTAGCACCTTGGTTTTCTTGTCGCCCTTGCGTTCCAGAAAACCTTTCTCCACCAGCTTTTCGATTGTAGCGGCACGAGTGGCCGGAGTTCCGATGCCCTGACGCTCTGCATCTTCCGGCATGGATTCTGCGCTGGCGGTTTCCATAGAGTGCAGGAGCGTATCTTCCGTGAAATGCTTCGGCGGCGAGGTTTGGCCTTCTTTCAGTTCAGCGTTGAGGATGCCGCACTCGCTTTCTTCCACGGGCGGCAGAGCGGTGAACTCCTTTTTACGGCTCAGAATATCGGCCAGCACCTTGCGCTCCACAGCTTTCCATCCCTCGTCCAGAATTTCCTTCCCTTTGGCGGTGAATTCTTCGCCCGCACATTCGGTGGTGAGCAGGGTTTCCAGATAGCGGAACGGCTTACTGACCGCCATCAGGGTTCTGGCGATGATCAACTTCAGGATGTGCTGCTCCCCCTTGGGCAGTGCGTCCAAATCAGCTTGCAATATACTACGGGTAGGCAGGATAGCGTGATGGTCGGCGACTTTTTCCCGGTTGACGGTGCGCCGTGTCCGGGGAACGGCATCGTCCACATCTTCAGGAGTGATGCCGAGAAATCCTTCCAGTTCCTCGGCCAGTTCTTCCAGCATTTCTTCATCCTCGTCTGCGATATAGCAGCTATCGGTGCGTGGGTAGGTGGTGAGTTTTTTCTCATAAAGGCTCTGCGCATACTTCAGCGTTTGATGCGCACTGTAACCCAGCAGACGGTTTGCATCACGCTGGAGTGTGGTGAGGTCATAGAGCGGCGGTGGATTTTCGGCCTTTTCCTTGCGCGTGATTTTTTGAATCGTGGATACCATCTCCTTTCTGCACTCCGCAAGGAGCTTTTCTGCTGCATCTTTTTCCGAAATGCGGCGGCTGGATGCCACAAAACCACTCGTCAGTTCCAGAGCCACCGTGTAGAACTTTTCCGGCACAAAAGCGGCAATAGCGGCTTCTCGTTCCACCGTCATGGCAAGTGTCGGGGTCATAACACGCCCGACTGCCAAAGGCCGACCATACAGGCAGGAAAAAAGCCGGGAACAGTTGATGCCGACCATCCAATCGGCACGTTCCCGGCAGAGTGCAGCCTGATACAGTGCATCATATTCAGTTGACGGTTTCAGATTTGCAAAGCCCTCACGGATAGCATTATCCTCCATGCTGGAAAGCCACAGACGGGAAACTGGCTTCCTGCACCCTGCCTGTTCGTAGACAAGCCGAAAGATTAGCTCTCCCTCGCGGCCTGCGTCACAACTGTTTACCACGGTCTCAACGTCTGCCCGGTGCAGGAGCTTTTTCAGAACAAAAAACTGCTTTTTAGTGCTGGCAGACACCAGATACTGCCATTTTTCCGGCAGGATGGGTAAATCAGCAATGTTCCACTTTACATACCGCTCACCGTAGGCACTGGGCGGTGCAAGCTCCACTAGATGCCCGACACACCAGCTTATGAGATAGCCGCTACCCTCAAGGTAGCCATCCTGCCGCCCATGCGCACCTAAGACTTTGGCATAAGCCATTGCCACGGACGGTTTTTCGGTCACGATCAATTTTGCGATAAGAAATCCCTCCAATCTAGTTTGAATTATGGTATGTAGGCGGCAATCGCCGCCTTAAAATCAGATGGGTGTTACATCCTGTTCCTCAGAAGTATCCTCATCGTCCGAATCATCTTCCGGGGGAATCTCGAAATTGCCGTTGTCCTCGGTGTAGTCCGCATCAGGGTCAGCAGCTTCTTTTTCTGCCTGTTTCTTGTGCTTCTGCTGGATGAAGAAATAAAAGCCGCCGCCCGCCACTAGCGCAATCAGAGCCACGACACCGAGAAACGCCGCAGCATACTTTGTGACTTTATTTTCTTTCGGCTGTTCTGCATCGGATGCAGCAGCTTCTTCTGCGGCTTTCTTGGCTTCTTCCTCGGCTTTCAGCTTGTCCAGTTCCGCCTGCTTCGCCGCTTCTTTTTCGGCGTTGTAGGCTTCTGCTGCTTCTTCCTCCATCAAGGCCAGCAAATCCGTTTCGTCCACAAGGTTCATAAAGTGGACGGTCTGCTGCCCCTTGGCATTGCGGTCAATGACCAAGTAGAATGTCGCACCCGACTTGCTCACCATCGTAATGAACTGCTGGCCGCTGCCATCGGAGTAGTTGGTGTGATAATCGTCCACCAGTGTCAGATTGCCCTCCGGGGTCAGTGCGCCCGTTTCCTCATCCGTAATGGTGACAGCATCTTCTTCCTCTACGATTTCCGGCAGGACAGGTTCTTCTACCGGGGTGGTATCGCCCTCATAGGCGAAAGCAGGAGCAGCCATGCCGATGCACAGCACCGCCGATACCAGCAGTGCGCCGAATTTCTTAATCTTCATCATTGACATCTTCCTCCTTGTCAAAAGTTGCACCCACAGCGGCCAGCGCAGCCGGGTTCGGGGTGGTGTTGGCCGACTGCCGCAGCAGGGCGGCAAGCTGTTCCGGGCTGACTTTTGCACTGCGCACCATTTCGTTCACCTCGGCGGCCTCGGCTTCCTGAATCCGCCGCTCCAGAATCTCAATGCGGTTGTTCAGCTTGATGCGCCGCTCTTTCTCTTTTTCGAGCATCGCCCGCAGTTTTTCCAGTTTTTCGCTCATAATAGAACCCTCCAATCATTTTGAAAGCCGTCCGAATCCGGCAAGATACTGTTGCCAGTAGGACGAGTGGATGTCAGCATATTTGATGGGGTCTCCGGCACTGACCATCATGCCATTACCGAGATAGATTCCGCAATGGCTCATCCCCGGCGTATCATACGTTCCTTTGAAGAAAACCAAGTCACCGGGCTTTGCTTCGGCTTCAGAAATATGCTGGCTCTTCTGCCACAATCCGTTGGCAGTAGTGCGCCCAACATCATAGCCGTTCTGGTTGTAGACCCAGCAGACATAGCCGGAGCAGTCGAAGCCTGTTTCCGGGGTGGAGCCACCCCAAACATAGGGAGTGCCAACATATTTTTTGGCTTCCTCATAGATAGCGGCAAACTCCGTGTCAGTTAGAGCTTCCGCAGGAACCGTGTAGTCGATGCCGGGTGCGCCGGAGCCATCCGAGCCACCGGGCGGCAGACCGCCGTTGAACAGGTAAGGCCGACCGCCCAGTGTGTCCTGAAAAATCTCGTACCGTTTCCACTGATCTTCGGTCAGCTCTTCCCGGATAACAACTTCCAGACCACGGTTTTCCAGTTTGGTGTGGAAAATCTTGTACTCATACGGCACCTGCGTAGGAACTGGGATGCCCGCAGGACTAATGACCCATACGGTCTTGTACCGAATCTGCACCTCGACCCACGTTGTCAGCTTGTACTGCTTTTTGAAAATCTCCTGCAACTTACCCTGCACTTCCGACCGGGTGTAATCGTCATACAGGGTAGTCAAGAAGGAAGTGAGCTGCCACGGGTCATGTTCGATGGGGTCAAGATGGTACTGGTACTCGTTGTAGCCCGGATGGTCTTGCGGAGTGCGCTTGATTTTTTTGTCCAGTTCCTTTTCTAGCTTCTTGTAATCCTGTTCTGCACCGCGAATGTCCCTGTCCTCGGCAGAATAAATCGTCTGCCCGGATACTTGGGTACTGCCCGAAAAGAGGATGCCGCAGGAGGAAAAACCAGACATCACCATCAGGATGAGCAAAACAAAAACGCCCACGATCACAAGAACGTGCGCGTTACTCTTTGCGGCGGTCATAAGGCTGTTTACTGCCGAACCGACCACAGATTTTCCCTTGTCCACTACTTGTTCTACACCAGACCGTGCGGCAGATGCACCGCCGGATACGGCTTTTTTGCTTCCAACGGTCTGTGCCGCTGTGCCACCAGACCGGGCTGCGGCATAGTAGCTCTGTCGAATGTCATGTTTCTGCCGCCATCGGGAGAGCCAATTGGAACCACCCTCACGGGTACCGATGCCGGAATCTCCTGCATTTTGTGATGCAGTTGGTTCTTGCGCAGAAGATTTTGCGGTTTTGGAGTTTTTCTTGCCCTGCACCTTGGCTTTCTTTTTCAGTTTCCGGGCATAGCGGCTCTTGGAAATATCGCGGACATTTCCAGCGGCCTTTTCACCCTCGCTCAACGCCTGCACACCGACATTATCTTCCTCATACTGGTCGATTTCCCGATGCACCGCAGTCCGGGCGGCATTGGCAGCGTACATCTCGCGCTTTTGCGCTTTGCTCAAACGGCTCAGTTCGTCCGGGGTCAGTTCTGCCTTGCCAAATCGCAAATGCTGGTTTTTTTCTGCGGCCTTGTCCGCATCGAGTTTCAGCTTCTTCTTTTTGGGCGTGGACTGCTCGACCCTCGCTTTCTTCGGGGGAGAGCGTGTCTTTTTGGCTGACGTTTCCTCTTTGAAGTTCAGCTTCGGATTGCTCATTCCTTTTTGCCCTCCGAAACCTCACCCAGCTTCGTGGTCATGATGCGATACAGTTCCAAATCGGTGGGGAATCTGTCCACGAACGGGAGAATAACATTGCCGAAGAAAAGCAGTCCTTCACCTTCACCGGAGTGCGTCACATAGGAAAGCTGATGGGGCGAGATGTTGAGCTGCTTTGCGAGGATTTGACGGTCGCCAGCGGCCTGATTCAGCATGATGATCATGTCGCTGTTCTCGAAAATATTCTCGACCTCACGCGAAGAAAGCAGGTCTTTGACGTTCTGCGTTAATCCAGTCGGCACTCCGCCCCATTTTCTGAACCGCTTCCAAATCTCCACAGAATAGGCCGCAGTCTGCTCCTCTTTTAAGAGGAGGTGCATCTCGTCCATATAATATCGGGTGGACTTTCCGCTACTACGATTGGCAGTGACACGTCCCCAGACCTGATCCTGCACGATGAGCATACCGAGCTTCTTCATCTGCTTGCCCAGTTCTTTAATGTCATAACAGACGATTCTGTTGTTGACGTTCACGTTGGTGCGGTGGTTGAACAGATTCAGACTGCCCTTGACGTAGATTTCCAGAGCGGTAGCAACATGATGAGCTTCTTTCTCGTCCTGCTGGAGCAGGGCGTTGTACAAGTCCTCCAGAATCGGCATATTCTCCGGGCAGGGGTCAGCAAAATATTTCCGATAAATCAGATGCACACAGCGGTCAATGACCGTCTTTTCCACCGGGAGCAGACCTTCCTTGCCGCCGACAACCAGTTCGCACAGAGAAAGAATAAAGTCCGCTTTCAGGGACAGCGGATTATCTTCTTCCGAATAGTTGGCGTTAATGTCCATCGGGTTGATGAACTGGGTGCTGTTGGGGCTGATTTTAATGACCTGTCCTTTCAGTCGGTTTACCAGTGGGGAATATTCGCCTTCGGGGTCGTTGATGATAATATCATCATCCGTCACCAGAAAGGCATTTGCGATTTCACGCTTTGCCGAGAAACTTTTGCCGGAGCCGGGAGTACCGAGGATAAGTCCATTCGGATTTTTCAGCTTCTTTCTGTCCACCATAATCAAATTGTTGGAGAGAGCATTCAAACCGTAGTACAGAGATTCTTTGCCGGACTGGTAAAGCTCCTGTGTGGTGAATGGAATGAAAATGGCCGTACTGCTGGTAGTAAGGCCGCGCTGAATCTCAATCTGATTATCGGCCAGCGGCAGAGAGGACATAAGCCCCTGTTCCTGCTGGTAATCCAAGCGGCACAGATTGCAGTTGTGCTTCTGTGCGATGGAGCTTGCCTGAAAGACATTGTTTTCCAGTTCCTGTTCGGTACGCCCGGTGTTCAGCACGAGGAATGTCACCAAAAACATTCGCTCGTTCTGGCTCTGCAATTCTTTCAGCAGGGCTTTGGCATCACGGCCATAGGTCGCCAAATCGGACGGAATGATGTCAATATCATACCCGGCGCGGATTGCTTTCTTCTGCTCCTCAATCTTGCTTCTATCAAGTTCAGTAATCGTGCGCTTGACCGTTTTAATGGCGCGGTTCTGGTCAACGCTCTGAATGTGCATGGTGACAATCTGGCTGGAATCCATATCCAAAAAATCTTTCAGAAGCTGGTCGCTGATGTCGGAGGCCGTGATGCTCAGAAAACTGGCGGCACAGTAGATTCCGCCCATTTGGAACGTCCGGGAATTTTTGAAGGCGAAAGCAGTCGGTGCAATGGCATCTTTCACCGAAAGGCCGCTTTTCACGAGATCATTCCATTCAAAACGGAACTTCGATTCACCGTCCATGTGGAACATATCGTGCATGAGCTTGAGCCGTTCCGTACCATTCAGCGGCTTGGCCTGAACACCCAAACGGTGGAAGTTGTTGAGCAGATCGTTCTGCACATGGTCGAGCCGTGTTTTCACCTGACGCATACTCTCGCCCTCCACGCCAAAGGTGATGAACTTGGTCTTAGTCAGACCATTATTGCCCTTGGCAAGCTGCTGACGCAGCATTTGAGAATACTCGGCGCGAACATCGTCAAAGCCATCTTTCTGGTACGGGATGCGGATGCTCTTCTCAAACTCTGTGCTGTCCGTTGCCATGTTCACAAAGGACAGTTCAAACTTGATGGAACTGTCGAAAAAATTGAGGAATGAACACCATTCCTCAAAAATCGCAGTCTTATCCTCCTGCTGCGCCAACTGATAATTGATATCCTGATAGGCAATCGTCCGAGTATAATAGTTCGGCTTCACCCGGCAAGTGCCATCCTCGAACATCCGCTGCATGGGGATGGACTGCTGTGCTGTCCGGGGAACAGCAGACTTCGGCGGCTTTTTCTTGCCGCCCTTATCGGTCTTTTTCCAAAACGGCATTGGCTGACCCTCCTCTCATCAAAATCGCGTAGTAGTTGTTGGTCTTATAAGGTCGAATCTTCGGGCGCAAGAATCGCGCCTGAACATAGTGCGACAGCAGTTTTTCCAGCGGCTGACCATTTTTCTCGTACATACCCAGAAAAAATGCAGGCAGCATAACGGCCATCATGCCAAGGGTGGCGGCTGTGTTGCCGCCGGAATCCCGGAGAACAAAAAACAGCGGCACTCCAATCAGTGCCGCCGTGCCGAAACAAAGCAGTTGCCGTTTCGTCAGGTTGAATGCGACCTTCGATTTTACTTTCGTCAGGTCACGGGGCACAGAAATATACGCAGCCAATAAAGCACCTCCTTTAATGCGCTCCGAGGACGGATTTGGTTACGGAGCTGGTCTTGAACAGGCTGAAACAGAGCAGAACGGTGTAGCCCACAATGCTCCAAATAGAATTGATGGCATCCCCGGAAATCGCTACCGACTGTATCAGCACAGCGTAAATCGCCACACAGATGAGGATGAGAAAGCCCTGAAAACCCAGCGCAAACAGGCATTTCAGGTAGTTCTGCCCCATGTGCGACTGCTCGTGGTTGCCCCATGTTGCCATGGGGATGGGTGCAAGGCTCACCATGCAATAGATCTCGATCATTCTTCCGTACACGATGACAAAAATAATGATGCTCAAGATCCGCATGGTGATGCCGATGAAGAAACTTTGCAGGAACAGTCCGAACAGAGGACCCACGTCCATCTGCATCAGGCTGGTTTCCAACATCGACAAGCCAATGTCGTTGACACGGGTGTTTCCGGCAATGATGCCGCTGGAATCGGACACCACCTTCTGGGTGATGTCGAACACTGCCATCACAATATCGAAGGTGTTGCTGATGAGCCACACCGACACCGCCGTTTTGAAGATCCAGCGCATGATGAGGGCAGGCTCAAACTGCGCCATATTGTTGTGCTGGGTGATCATTTCGATCAACTCATAACAGGCGATGAAGGTCAGGATGATGCCTGCAATGGGCAGCACCACGTTCCGGGAAAGGGCTTCGATCATGGCGAATACTCTCGGCTCAAAACTGGAGGGCTTTGTGCCCACCTGCTGTGCGATGTTGCCAACCTGCGTGTTTACATCGTCGAACAAACCGGAAAGGTTTGACATAATGCCTGCCGTCAGGATGCCTTTGATCCAGTCGGCAATGGCTTTGAGAACGGTTTCCATTCAGCAGTCACCGTCCTTAGCTGAAGTGGTTGATGAGGGTCTTGAGAAGGTTCAGAAGAAAAATAATGTGGGTCAAAAACTGCATAAGACACCGCCTTTCATTGATGGGTGGATAAAAACACGGCTTGGAGCACGGATATTCAAAAACTGCAAACCGCAGAGGGCTATCCTTTGCTGCTCAAGCCGCCGTATGGAATAATCGACTCAGAAGCCGATGAAAACAAAAATGCCGACTGCTTTTGGCAATCGGCAATGGCAACAATATTTATATAAGATCTTCCCATGGCTCTAGGCCCATTTCTTCCCATGTGACACCATAAGGGGCACCGCCAGAAGTATAACCAGCAATAAAGAAGAAATCATCATTCTGTTCCAAGAGCGGCTCGAACACCTGTTTCTTTTTCTTCTTTCTGTGGGGCTTTGTCGTTTTTGCAGCAGGACGATTCAGTTTTTCCTGTCTGCGTTCCTCACGATGAAGCAGATGTTCCGGCAATCCTTTCTCTGCAAGACGCTGTTCAATAGCGGAATGCTTTTCATTATATACGGCATAGAACTCGTCAAAGGAAACATGGTATGGAATGTGCGAAAAAATTTGGCGAGCAAGCAACTCATGTTCATCCGGGGTATCAGGAAACCGTTGATTATCGGAAAAGAACTGATGAAGTTCTTTATACATCCGCTCTACAACTTTAGCTTTCTGTTTCTGCTTGAGCTGTTTGTAAGGCTTGTAATCATTCATTTACTATGCTCCCAGCGGTAAGAAAGTGGAAATCAAGCAAGCATTTTGCCCTCCAGATAGGAGCAGCGGAGATAATCAGGATTGGTGTAGTATACATTGGAATTGAAATCGGAGATCTCATCCGTGATAAACGACGAAAAAACATCCAGAATTGCCTGTGCAGCATCCTCATCCTTCATGGTGGACAGCACTAGCCCCTGATACAGCATTCCGATGGAGGTTGTAGAAGGGACCGTGTAGCGGCACTCTGCAGCGGTATCAAAATCCCCCTCCGGAATGTTGAAATCATCGATCAACTCATCCGAAACCTGCTCAAAGGACAGGCAATGGTTTACTTCTGCCAGCCGGAGCTGCCGTTCGACGTCGGCTTTTGTGAAGTGACGAATCACATCCTGCCGATGATTTTTGGTCTTGCGGGCAATGGTCTCGATCAGGCTACAAACATAGAGAACATCATTTTTCTGCTTTTCGGTCATGGATGGGTTCACTCCTCTCAAAGGCCAGGCAGTGCAAAGCGTTTACGGTATGAAAGCTGATTTGATGTGTCGGATGCTTGAACTTCGCCAAGGCCCAAAATGCTTCACGGCTGATCTGCC
>OIZO01000716.1_pt1 | contig 20598 bp, 15 predicted proteins | sample 1588551 | NCBI WGS metagenome assembly OIZO01 (sample SAMN03283271) | human gut metagenome | biome: human-associated habitat; material: feces | host: Homo sapiens | place: Peru | collected 2012 | reverse complement strand
ATTAGAAAAGCTGGAGTGTCATTGCTCCAGCTCCTTTTTGTTTGAATATAATTTCCGATATTGTCGTGGCGACATTCCCACCTTCTTATTGAAAATCTGCGAAAAATAAGACTGTGAAGAAAACCCTGCACTGGAGGCAATCTGTGTAACAGAGAAATTGGAGGTTGTTAAAAGTTCTTTACACGCTTCAATTCTTCTGTCTGTCAGATAGTTGATCGGAGACTGCCCGATACATTCTGTAAAGGAATGTGCCAGATAAAATTTATTGATATGTGTGATCTCGGCTAAAGAGTCCAAAGTAATATTTTTGGAATAATTTATATCAATATACCGTTTGGCAAGTGCACATTCTTTAGAAAGCTGAAAGGAAGAGTTTGTGATAACGGACAGATTTTGCTTTCTGGAAATATATATCAGAAGAACTTCCAGTAATCCATGACAGACTTTTTCGAAACCTGGTTTTTTATCCTGAAATTCATGCATCATCAGCTGCGCGAAATTGATAAACTGATTTTTGTCGGATCCGTAGCTGTAGTAGCTGTATCCTTTCGGATTCTCCTGATCTGGATGAATAAAAGAAAAGGCGAGTCCTTCAACGCCGAAAACAATATATTCCATTGGGTTATTCGGAAGTGTCTTCTCAGTGTGTTCCACATGTGGATTGATGATCATTAAATCATCCGTTTTTACGGAAACTTTTTCATCTTCTATATAAAAGACACCTTCACCGCGCAGAACATAGAAAAGCTCTGAAAACTGATGCGTATGCGGAAGGGAGTGCCAGTCTCCTTCGTATTTGGAGATGGAAATGTAGCGAAGCTGAAAGTCTGACTTGTCGTTATTGGCAGAGCCAAGATTGATAAATTCATTACTCATAAGTAAATAACCTCATAAACATATTATACATAAAAAATCGAGAGAAAACAGTATTTTATTAATAAAAAAGCAAAAAACATAACAAACCGAGCAACAAAGAAATTGATAGCGTTTGTCGAAATTGTTATACTTTAGCCATCAAACAGAAGACAATATAAAAGTTATTTGGGGGGAATCATATTGATGACGGGAAGATTGACTCTGCCGACGGATGCAGATGTCATTGACGAGACAATACGATTGAAAAATCTTTTAGGTGCAGATGCTTTGAGAGACTGTGATGGTACAGAGATGCCGGAAGCACTTCTGTCAGAACCGGTTAAGAAATATGCAACTTATTATACAACAAGAAAAGATAATGAGTGGGCGAGCGCGAATCCGGAAGAGATTCAGCAGGAATATTTGATCAGTAACCGTGTGACAGCAAGAGGCGAAATACTTCGTATTCGTTTAATGGAAGGATTTCACACAGAGCAGTTGAAAGTAAATACATTGGATGATCCAAAACGTTGGTGGGAAGTCATTGACCGAACAACAGGAGAGATCGTTCCTACAGATAAATGGGAGTTTGATGAAGTTTCAGGTGAGGTTGAGATTCAGACAAAACCGTATCATGAATATACAGTAAGTTTCCTGGCATTCCTTATCTGGGATCCGGTACATATGTATAACTTCATTACAAACGACTGGCAGGATACACCGCATCAGCTGACATATGACGTAAGACAGCCAAAGACACAGCAGTATGTTAAGGAAAAACTGAAAAGATGGTGTGAAGAGAATCCGGATATCGATGTTGTTCGATTCACAACATTTTTCCATCAGTTTACATTAACTTTTGATGATCAGAAGAGAGAGAAGTATGTTGAGTGGTTTGGATACAGTGCGAGTGTAAGTCCATATATTTTAGAGAAGTTTGAGAAATGGGCAGGATATAAATTCCGTCCGGAATATATCGTAGATCAGGGATATCACAACAGTATGTTCCGTGTACCGAGCAAACAGTTCCGTGACTTTATTGAATTTCAGCAGATTGAAGTTTGTGCGCTTGCTAAAGAACTGGTTGATATCGTTCATTCTTATGGTAAGGAAGCAATGATGTTCCTTGGAGATCACTGGATCGGAACAGAGCCTTATGGCAAGTACTTTGCAGGCATCGGACTGGATGCAGTTGTAGGTTCTGTCGGAAGTGGTGTAACACTTCGTATGATCTCTGATATTAAGGGTGTTGATTACACAGAAGGACGTCTCTTACCATATTTCTTCCCGGATGTGTTCTGCGAAGGCGGAGATCCGATCGGGGAAGCAAGAGACAACTGGAGAAAGGCGAGACGTGCGCTTCTTCGTTCACCATTAGACAGAATCGGATACGGCGGATACTTAAAACTCGCAAGCAACTGGCCTGGATTTATTGATGAGATCCAGAATGTTGTCACAGAGTTCCGTCAGATTCATGAAAATATGCAGGGAACACCTTCCTATGTAGCACCATTTAAGGTTGCGATCCTCAACTGTTGGGGAGGTCAGAGAAAGTGGATGTCCAACCAGGTACATCACGCAATCTGGCACAGAGAGACATATTCAGCAGAGGGTGTGCTGGAGTGCTTAAGCGGTATGCCATTCGAAGTGGAATTCATTTCCTTTGATGATGTGAAAAATGGTATTCCGGAGGATATCGGAGTAATCATCAATGTAGGTGATGCATATACAGCATTCAGTGGAGCAGAAAACTGGATCGATGAAGCTGTTGTAACAAATATTCGTCGTTTTGTTGATGAAGGAGGCGGATTCATCGGAGTCGGTGAGCCGACAGCATATCAGTATCAGGGAAGATTCTTCCAGTTATCTGATGTACTTGGTGTAGACCGTGAGATGTGCTTCTCACTCAATACAGATAAGTATAATGAGATGGATGCAGATCACTTTATCTTGGAGGATATTGAGGGAGAAATAGATTTCGGTGAGGGAACAAGCCGTATCTATGCACAGGGTAAAAACTATCAGATTCTTGCAATGGATGGAGAATACAGCCAGCTGGTTGTTAATGAATATGGAAAAGGACATAGCGTATATTTTGCAGGACTTCCATATTCGCCACAGAACTGCAGAATTCTTCTTCGTGCTATTTACTATGCAGCAGGCATGGAAAAAGAGATGAAGCGTTACTATGTAACAAATGTTGATACAGAAGTAACTGTGTTCCCAAAAAGTAAAAAGATTGCAGTTATTAATAACTCATCAGAAGCGCGGCACACAGATGTATATATCAACGGTAATTGTGTATATGAACTGGATCTTGAACCAGGCGAGATGCGCTGGGTAGAGGATGTGTGATGTTTACAAACAGTTAAGTCAAACAGAAGGCGTTTCAGAAAATAAAAGGTTTACATCATAAAAAGTATTATGATAAACTAAATATCGAACTGAAAATTTGCGGTGTAGGAGATTCCTTACACCGCATCTGTGTTTTAGAAAGTAGAGGAATGAAATATGCCAATAGGAGTTATTGTCAATGCCCTGTCGGTTGCAGCCGGCGGTGTGATCGGGGCATTATTCGGGCACAAGCTGCCTGCAAAAATTAATTCGGAACTTACCAAGATCTTTGGTGTCTGCTCAATGGGAATGGGAGTCAGTTCCATTGGACTTATGAAAAATATGCCTGCTGTTATTTTCGCAGTGATCATTGGAACGGCCTTTGGTCTGGCAGTCAATCTGGGCGGAATTATTAATAGCGGGGCAACCTGCATGGAGAAACCAGTGGGAAAACTCTTCCCAAATAAGAATAAATCCATGTCCAGAGAAGAGTATATGTCAATGCTTGTGACGATCATCGTATTGTTTTGTGCCAGTGGGACAGGAATTTACGGTTCACTGGATTCCGGAATGAGCGGTGATCATACAATTTTGATCTCGAAGTCGATTCTGGATTTCTTTACTGCGATGATTTTCGGAGGAACATTAGGTATGGTGGTTGCTGCAGTTGCAATTCCGCAGTGTGTGATCTTCCTTATTATATTCGCAGCAGCAAAATTTATCTTCCCACTGACCACGCCGGATATGATTGCCGACTTCAAGGCATGCGGAGGCTTCCTGCTTCTTGCAACTGGATTCCGGATCGCAAAGATTCATGATTTTCCGGTTGCGGATATGATCCCGGCTATGGTGCTTGTGATGCCGGTGAGCTGGTTCTGGGTAAATATGATCGTACCGATGCTGTAAAGTAGAAGAAATGTATCATTCTATATTTCAGCATGTTCTAATACATAATTCTTAAAATTCGTAACAACAGGTGCCTGATAAACATTCTTCAAAGTTGCCATGTAGAAGAGTCTCTCCCAGGACGGAGTGGCAATTTCTATGATTGAAACCGGCAAGGAGGAAAGGATCGGCATTCGCGGTACAACTGCGATGCCGAATCCGGCACTGACTAATCCGGCAACACCCTGATCTTCTTCCATTGAGTAAGCGATCTGAGGGTATCCGCCACATTTTTCAAATAACTTGTCAATTACATGTCTTAAACCGCTTCGCTTAGAGAAAACGATATGCGGATACGTAAGAGCTTCTTTTAGATCAGTCGAAGTTTCCCCATCCAAAGGATGTCCTTTCGGTACGATCAGTACAAGCTCCTGCTTTGCGACCGGAACAAACTCAACGAGCGGTTCGTTGTCCATCTTGGAACAAAATGCGATGTCGTATTTTCGCTCTTTTAATCCCTGGATCATGTCGGATGTGAGTCCGGTCGAACTGTGAAAATAAAAATCGATCTTTTTGTTAGGCGTGGAATCTAAAAAACCTTTTACAAAGTTCGGAACAACTGCACTGCTGAGCGTACGGAGCTCAACAATATCGATGCGGCCTTCCCCAAATCCGGTCATTTGCAGTTTATTGATACTTGAATCCAGCATATCCAAAGCCTGTTCCACATCGACAAGAAAAGCCTGTCCACATTTTGTGAGTACAACGTTACGTCCATCTTTTTCAAAGAGCTTTACTCCGAGTTCGCTTTCCAGAGATGAGATCGCATGACTTAAGCTCGGCTGAGTGATAGAAAGAATCTCAGCAGCCTTTGTGTAGTGTTCTAAATGAGCGAGAGTAACAAAATATCTAAGATGATAGAGATTCATAAAGTCTGACACCTTCCTTATAAAAATTTGTATCTTCCCATTTAATCGGGTTCCTTTTATATCTGTCTGAGGGATAAATACGCAATAATGCTTATTGATAATCATATCGTAGCACGAAGTGTAAATAAAATCTATAAACAAAATGCATGGATTATGATAGAATTACTGATTTGTCATTTATTTAACAAGCGGATATAATAAAAATAGAAAATATAACAAGATTGAACAGGAAAATCCAAAGGATTATATTCAATTTTTACAATGGAGGAAGAATTATGTCAAAGAAAAACCCAATCACAGTAAGTTCATGGACACTTGGAGATCAGTGCAAATTTGAAGATCGTGTAATCGCTGCAAAGGAAGCAGGATATGAAGGAATCGGTCTTCGCGCAGAGACTTATGTTGATGCATTGAATGAAGGACTTCATGATGAAGACATTCTTGCAATTCTTGACAAACATGATATGAAAGTAACAGAGGTAGAGTACATTGTTCAGTGGTGTGAGGAACATCGTTCTTATGAGCAGAAATACAAAGAGCAGATGTGTTTCCATATGTGCGAACTCTTTGGAGTAGGTCACATTAACTGCGGACTGATGGAAAACTATTCTGTTGAGTACACAGCACAGAAATTAAAAGAACTTTGCCAGAGAGCAGGAAAATACATCATTGGTGTTGAGCCGATGCCATACAGCGGAATTCCGGATCTTAAGAAAGGCTGGGAAGTTGTAAAAGCTTCTGGATGCGACAACGCAATGCTCATTCTTGATACATGGCACTGGGTAAGAGCAGATCAGTCATACGATATCCTTACACCGGAGATTGCCAAGAAAGTTATTTCTATCCAGATCAATGATGCTTATGAAAGACCATATGCAGCACCTATTTTAAGAGATGAGTCTATGCATGATCGTCTTGCACCGGGAACAGGAGCAAAAGATACAGCAGGATTTGTTAAGATGATCAAAGACGCAGGAGTTGATCCGAAGGTTGTTGGTGTAGAAGTTATTTCTGATGCAATCCTTGGAAAAGGACTGAAAGAAGCAGCTGCTTATACATATGAAAATACAGAGAAAGTATTAAAAGAAGTTTGGCCAGAGTTGGTAGACTAATTTGAAAAACAGATGATGCCAAAGAGAGAGGTAAAATGATGAAATTCAAAAATATGTTTTCTCCGATTCAGATTGGACCTATGACAGTTAAGAATCGTTTTGTGGTTCCACCGATGGGAAATAATTTCGCAAATTCAGACGGAACATGGAGTGACGAATCTGTGGCTTACTATGGTGAGCGTGCAAAAGGTCAGTTTGGTCTGATCACAATTGAAGCGACTGTAGTACATAAAGGGGCTAAGGGAGGTCCTAAGAAACCATGTCTTTACGATGACAACAGCATTGAAAGCCTGAAGAAAATTACAGATGCCTGTCATGCAGAAGGCGCAAAGGTATCTATCCAGCTTCAGAATGCAGGACCGGAAGGAAATGCAAAGAATGCAGGAGCACCGATCCAGGCTGCTACAGCAATCGCATCAGCAGATGGAAGAGACATTCCGGAAGAAGTATCTACAGAAAAAGTGTACGAGCTTGTAAAAGGATATGGTGAAGCAGCAGAACGTGCAATGAAAGGTGGAGCAGATGCAGTAGAGATCCACATGGCACACGGCTATCTTGTAAATTCATTTATGTCACCAAGAACAAATAAGCGTGTCGATGAGTTTGGCGGAAACTTTGAGAACAGAATGAGATTTTCACGTCTCATCATTGAAGAAGTAAAGAAGAAAACAGAAGGAAAGATTGCTGTTCTTGCACGTATTAACAGTACAGAAGACATGTTTGGAGGACTTGATAATCACGATATGTGTGCAGTTGCTTCTTATTTAGAAGATTGCGGAATCGATGGTCTTCACGTATCCCGTGCAGTACATTTAAAAGATGAGTATATGTGGGCTCCGACAGGAATTCACGGCGGATTCTCAGCAGAGCTTGTTGCAAATATCAAGAAATGTGTTTCTATTCCGGTTATTACAGTCGGAAGATATACAGAACCACAGTTTGCAGAGCAGATCATTAAAATGGGAGATGCAGATTTAGTAGCATTTGGACGTCAGTCACTTGCAGATCCACACACACCACAGAAAGCAATGGAAGAAAGACTGGAAGATCTTACACCATGTATCGCCTGTCTTCAGGGCTGTGTTGCCAATATGTATGCAGGTAAGCCGATCTGTTGTCTTGTAAATCCGGTACTTGGACATGAAAAAGAAGGATTGCCGAAGGCTGAGAAGGCGAAAAAAGTTTACGTGATCGGCGGTGGTGTAGCAGGTATGTGTGCTGCATTTACAGCGAAGAGACGCGGACATGATGTGACATTATTTGAAGCTACAGATAAGCTTGGCGGTAATATGAGACTGGCTGCATATCCACCAGGAAAAGGTGATATCACAGGCATGATCAGAAGCTACATTGTAAAATGTGAAAAAGCCGGAGTTAATATCAAGCTGAATACAAAAGTAACTGCACAGATGTTGAAAGAAGATACACCGGATGCAGTAATTCTCGCAACAGGAGCTGAGACTTTAGTACTTCCATTTATCAAAGGTATTGAAAACCCGGATATCGTATATGGTGTTGACTGTCTGGAAGGAACACGCCCGGTAGGACATAAAGTCTTAGTTGTTGGTGGCGGTATGGTAGGTGCAGAGACAGCAGACTTTTTAGCAGAGCAGGGACATGAAGTAGCCATTATAGAAATGAGAGATGCGATCGGACCAGATGTGATCCATGAGCACAGAATTTTCCTTATGGAAGCATTTGAGAAATATGGCATCAAACAGATTACAAGTGCAGCTGTATCAGAGATCTTCTCAGATGGTGTAAGCTATAAAAATGCAGCAGATAAATCAGACGAGACGATCTACGAGGCAAGAGGATTCGACACAGTTGTTCTCTCTATGGGATTCAGCTCACGTTATACACACCGTGATGGACAGAACGTAGTTTATGACTTCGCAGAAGAATTAAAAGACATCGTACCAGAAGTCCACATGGTAGGAGACGCAGTAAGAGCACGCCGTGCACTGGATGCCACAAAAGAAGCATATGAGGTTGCATTGAATTTATAAATGAAATTATATCAGGAGGATTAGAATCATGGAAAAAAGAATTTCTGGACACACAGGCTTAATGGGATTATTTGGATCACCGGTTGGACATTCAGGATCACCGGCAATGTACAACTTCAGTTTCCAGCATGATGGATTAGATTATGCATATCTGGCATTTGATGTAACAGAGGAAGAAATGCCAAAAGCATTTGAGGCAATTCGTTTATTCAACATGCGCGCCGGTAACTTTACAATGCCATGTAAAAATATTGCAGCAAAGTTAGTTGACAAACTTTCTCCGGCAGCAGAGATCATCGGAGCATGTAACGCATTTGTAAATGATAACGGTGTGATCACGGGATACATCACAGATGGTGTTGGATTTGTTAAAAATCTTGAGATCAACGGTGTATCTGTAAAAGATAAAAAGATTGTTGTACTTGGTGCCGGTGGAGCAGCTACAGCTATTCAGGTTCAGTTAGCATTAGACGGAGCAAAAGAAGTTAACATTTTCAATGTGAAAGATAAATTCTACGAAAGAGCAGAAGGAACAAAGGCTAAATTAGCAGAAAAATGTCCGGACTGTGTTGTTACTGTAGATGATCTTGCTGATAAGGCTAAACTGGAAGAAGAGATCAAAACTTGTGATATTCTTATCAATACAACGATTATGGGAATGAAACCACACGAGGATGTAACTCTGGTTGATAAATCTTTATTCCGTAAGGATCTTGTTGTTGCAGATACTGTATACAATCCGGAGAAGACAAAGATGATCCTTGAAGCAGAAGAAGCAGGATGCAAAGCAATCGGTGGTGCAGGAATGCTTCTGCAGCAGGGTGCAGTTAACTACGAACTGTTTGTTGGAAAAGAGATGCCACTTGCTGAGTATCAGGAATTTCAGAAGGCTCAGGCCAAATAATTACATTCACAAAAGGAGAATGATGGAATGAGAGCAAAGAAATATTTGTGGTCTATCCTCTGTGTATACTTTTGCTATTTAACACATGGTATTCAGGCTATTATTTTAAGTCAGAACAACGTGAACTTTGCAAAACAGTGGGGATTCAATATGGCAGACCCACAGTCAGCAGCATATGCGGCAGGTCTTGCAGCGGTAAGTACAGCAGTTGCATGGACAGGCTTTGGTAAATTCGTCAGCGTCTGGATCGGTGGAGAGATTTCGGATCATGTGGGACGTAAAAAATTAATGATCGGTGGAGCAGCATTATATATTATATGCTTCCTTGGATTCTTATTTACAAAAAGCGCATTAGTCGCTTCCGTATGTGGATTTGTTTCAGGAGTTGCAACATCCGGTTTCTGGGATGCATCAGGATATCCGGCTGTACAGGAAGCTTATCCGGCAGCACCTGGATCTGCACTGATCGGAATCAAATTTTTTGTTTCTGTTTCCGGTATGATTTATCCATTCCTGGTTGTTCATAACGCAAACAGCGGAAACTGGAAATTAAATGTTATTATTCCGGTTGTAATGTCAATTGTTTGTCTGGTACTTGCAATTATTGCACCGTTTGCTTATGACGATCAGAAGAAAGTATCAGAAGGAAAGAAAGACAAATCCGACAATGCAGTGCAGGCAGAGATTGATGCAGCCAAGGCTGCAATGCTTGTAAAGCCAAATAAATTTATTGTATTTCTCGTAATGTTTTATGCGTTCCTTTGCATGGCGATCATGTATGGCGCGCAGCAGTATACAAAAGCATTTGGACTTTCCGTATGTGGACTTTCCGAGATTCAGGCAGCAGGTATGACTTCTATTTATACGATCGGATCTATCTGTGCAGTACTTTTCTGGGCGTTCATGATGGCAAAATTAAAATGGAGCCCGCTGAAGGTTGTCCTTATTGATTCTATCTGTACAGCAGTTGCACTTATGGGCGTACTGTTTATCCATCAGGTAGCAATTATTTACATCGCTATTGCAATGTTGGGATTCTTTGCAGCAGGAGGTGCTCTTCAGACAGGTCTTGCAGTTGTTCAGTTATTTAACCCGGGACCGAAGGGAAGAAATACTGGTATTTATTACACATTTATGGGTGCGGCAAGCTACCTGATTCCAGTAGTGGCAGCACAGCTTACAAAATCATCAGGCGAGGCCAGTGCAGTATACAGCCTCATGATCATGTTATTAGTATTTGCAATCCTTGCTATTTTAAGTGCTCTCTACTTGGTAGCACAGCACAAAAAAATCTTTGGAAAAAGTGCATTATAATTAGTAACATAGCAAGAATCTCAATTCATATGAAAAATTGGACTGTTGTTCCAAAAGATGTTATCATCAAGAAGAATGCAGTCCCTTTTTTTGAGATTAAATTGTTAAAAAAAAGACACTTGTAAATCGGAAAATGAAGGAGGAGCTTAAAAGATGAGTCCGAAAAGAACAAGAAAAGCCAACGAACTTCCCTATATTCCACTCGGCCCATTTCAGTGGCGTATTCCGGGAATTCATTACAAATTAGAATATGTAGAATTTTTTCAAGGTCTGATCCTTGGCGCTACTGCGTTAAGTTCGATTCCGTATCTGACGGATAATCTTGGACTTCCGTATGAACTCGCATGGAGTTGTGTTATCATTGAAGTATTTATGTACATGCTTCATGGATGGTTAGGAGATCCGGTTGTCCCAGGATGGATCACACCGACATTACCATTTACACTGGCATATTTAAATGGATTTCCAAAAGGACCGGAGCGTATTCAGGCAATGATCGCATTGCAGCTGCTGGTTGCATTTGTATTTATATTTATGGGAATTACCAAGCTTGCGGATAAATTTGTGAACGGTGTGCCGAATTCGATCAAAGGCGGTATCCTGATCGCAGCACCGATCACAGTATTGCAAGGACAGCTCTCAGATGGAAGCCAGCTGATGACTGCGCCGATCGCAACACTTTCCGGTACATTGTTACTTGCGTTTTTGAGTTTTTCACCGTTCTGTGAAAAGAACAGAGAAAAATACAAAATATTGGATATCATGGCAAAATATGGAAACTTATTCCCATATCTGATTGCTATGTTAGCAGGAGTATTGCTTGGAGAATTGTCAAAACCGGTTCTTGAGCTTGGAACGATCATCCGAATTCCTGACTTTAGTAATATTTTCCGCACAGTCAGCATTTTTGCAGTCGGATTTCCTCCGATTTCGAAATTTATAAGTGCAATTCCGTTGGCACTGATCTGTTATGTACTTGCGTTTGGAGATTTTGTTACATCACAGACTTTGGTAGAGGAAGCAAAGGACAGCAGAAGTGACGAATATATTGATTTTAATTCAAGCAGATCAAACCTGATCAGTGGTATTAGAAACCTGATCCTTGCAATTTTTGCACCATTTCCACCACTGGCAGGTCCGCTTTGGATCGGTATGACTGTATCTGTTGCAATGCGTTATAAAGAAGGAAAGAAAGCGATGAAATCTCTGATCGGTGGAATGAGTTCTTTCCGTATGGCAACATTCATCAGTGTTATTTTAGTGCCGGTCGTATCATTTATGAAACCAATCATGGGCGTGGGTTCCGCGATTACTTTGTTATTCCAGGCATATGTATGTGCAAGAATCGGTATGGATTATTGCAAGACAAGTACAGATAAAAGTATTGCCGGAGTAATGGCAGCAGTGCTTGCATTCAAGGGTTCCGGATGGGCTTTGCTTGTAGGTTTTGCAATGAACATCTTATTGTCTAATATGGAATTTCAGAAGAAGAAATTAGAGATTTCAGAGACAGAACAAAATTAATAAAAGAATTAGATATGGAATTCAACGGGAGCAGTTAGTCTGGAAAATAGATTAGCTGCTTTTTTGTGTAAAAAGCAGCAGAGTTTATTGAATCCAAGACAGATCAATACTGAAACTTTACAAAGCAACTGCTTCTCAGATATAATCATATAAGAAAGAAATGAATGAAAAGAATGGATAATATGAGGAAACGAAACAAAAGACAATTGTATGTAATGATTTTTGTTTTTACAATTATTGCATTGGCCTATACATGCCGTATGCTGGATATGTATGATATAGGCAGTGGTTATCCGGGCGATGTCCGCGCGGCGTTATATATACTTCTACTTGCTTTGTGGGGATATTCTATTGACCGGCGGATCATTCAGAAGCCGGTACTGCACTGTCTGCGCCTGACAGATGCACTGATGTTGCTCTGGCTTATCCTACGGACACTTAAGTATGAAGTGGTTACGGATCTGACAGTGGCGAGGTATCTATGGTATTTATATTATTTGCCAATGCTGTTTATCCCGTTGCTGGGGGGATATATTGCGATGTCTCTGGGAAAGTCAGAGGAGTATCGTCTGAGTGGAAAGACACAACTGTTGACAATTATTCCTGCACTACTTTTTTTATGTGTTATTACCAATGATCTTCATCAAAAAGTATTTACATTTAAAAGCGGAATTCCGGGAAATCCAGGTAATGGACCATATTATCACAATGTGTTGTATTTTTTCTGCCTTGCCTGGATGGTGGGCTGCATGATATTTACAGTTGTTCATATATTTAAGAATAGCCGTGTTTCAAATGTAGGAAAAAGACGGGTGATGCCATTTGTATTTTGTTGTGTGACAATTTTGTATGGAGTGCTCTATCTGATCGGAATTCCACAGGTACGTTATGTGTTTGGGGATATGAATGTGATGAACTGTCTGATGTATATGGCTATTTACGAAAGCTGCATCCATTGCAGGATGATACAGTCTAACTCTGGTTATATTGAACTGTTTGAGGCAACAACGCTGGCAGGCTGCATTGCAGATGAAAATGGGCAGATTGTTCTTCGTTCCCGTGCGGCAGGAGAGGATATTTCCTGTCCCAGGGAGGGACAGAAAATACTTACGCCTGATGGAATGCGCATCTCATCAGCACCGATCAGAGGAGGCTTTGTTGTATGGAGTGATAATGTACGTCCATTAATGGAACTTCGAGCCCGGTTGAATGAAAATAAATTGGAGATGGAGAAGAACAAAAAGAAACTCCAGGATGCTTATCTTGTACAGAAGAGGCTGTATGAACTGACGGAAAAGAATCGTATTTATGATGAACTGGAAGTGAAGTTCAAAGAACAGACAGATCAGATACGTCAGCTGCTCGAACAATGTAAGAACGCTGATCCATGTGAGACACGGAAATTCTTGAAAGAGATATTGCTGATCGGCACATACATTAAGCGTAGAGCAAATCTGTATTTTTTAAGCGAAGAATATGAAATACTGCCACAGCAGGAGTTACGACTGACGGTTGATGAAGCAGTCCGGGCAATGACTGCCTGTGGTACAGAATGTGGAGTGATCTATCGTACGACAAGACCGATGCGTTCAGCAGATGTTGTGCGTTTGTTTGAATTGCTGCATGTTGTGGCGGAGAAGACGATAGGAGAATTACAGTCATTGTTTATCTCTGTATCTGATGATGAAATGAATTTATCTGTGGAATGCAACACAGATCTGTCAGTGATAGCTTCACAGGAAGTGACAGTCTGTCAGGATGATGGACTGTGGCTGGTTCGTACACAGATAGGAGGGCAGGACAATGCATAGATTGAAACATTTCGGGTTCAATGTAATTAAGGAAAGCTTTGATCAGCTTCCTTCCGGAGTCTGTTTTTTTAATTACAAGGGAGAGATTGTACTTTGCAACCGACAGATGTATCGTTTGAGCCAGTATTTATTTGACAGTGATATGCAACATCTCAGGGAAGTTGAGCAGGCGCTTCGCTTTCCCCCAGAGGGAGTTGTATTGCTTCCGGGGCTGGAGGATACCTATCAGTTTCCGGATAAGAGTGTCTGGAGATTTGAAGAGACAGAGGTTACAGACCGTTACGGAGAGACTTATACACAGCTTACAGCCGCTGATATTACAGAAATACATCGAGTATTGGTACAGATTGCTGCTGATAATCAAAAACTTAACGAGGATGAAAAGAAGCTGTTGGAGCTTTCTGAAAATGTTAAGGCAATTGTCAGAGAAAAGGAGCAGCTTGCGGCGAAGTCTGCCATGCATGATGGTCTTGCTGCAAGTCTTACCGTAACGAAGCAGTATCTTGCAGGAAATCTTGGAGAGATTGATATAGCAGTTGTACTTCACGAATGGGAGAAAAGCATTGCTTTCCGTGATGCCGTTCTTTTATCCGAAAAAGAGAAGTTATTCGATAATGCCAACAGCAGCGGGGTTTCCATTCAGATAAAGGGGGAAGAACCAACAGGGAGTGCGGCAGAATTAATGTATATGGCAATGCAGGTTTGTCTGAATAACGCAATCCAATATGCGAAGGCAACAGAATTGACAGTATGCATTCGGAAAAATGGAAATAAATATTCAGTGGTGATCCGTAATAATGGGAAACCACCGGAGAAGGTGATCACAGAGGGCGGAGGTCTTACGAATCTGCGTCGCCGGATTGAAAAGTCAGGTGGTATAATGACTGTACATAGTCTGCAGGAGTTTTCTCTGGTGATGGATCTGCCAAAGACAGATAATGCAGAGAAAGGGGGAGAGGATAGCAGTGAAAAAAATATTAATTGTTGAGGATCAGGCGCTTGCGCGCATGTATCTTTGCACATGCGTTGAAAAATGTATAGATTGCGAAGTGGCAGGTACATTGACCCGTGCTGATGCTGCGCTCAGCCGATGCGGAGAAGGACATATAGACCTGATTCTGATGGATATTTGTACGGAGAGTGATTCTGACGGTCTGACAGCGGCTGAATCAGTCAAAAAGTTCTATCCCCGGATTAAGATCGTGATGGTCACTTCAATGCTTGAAGGACGTTTCCTGGATCGTGCAAGAAAGATCGGTGCAGATAGTTTCTGGTATAAGGACTCTCCATCCGGAGATCTCATTGATGTGATTGAAGGAACACTTTCAGGAAAACATTTCTGGCCGGATAGTGTACCGGCAGTACAACTAGGAAAGGCACTTTCCTGCGACTTGTCAGACCAGGAGCTTGAGACTTTGCGTCTGTTATGCGAAGGAAAGACAAACAGTGAGATTGCAGCAAAACTTCATGTGGCAGAATCTTCTGTCAGGACTTATATCAACCGTATGTTAGAAAAGACAGGATATTCAAATCGTAATCGTCTGATGGTAGCAGCAGTCGGTAAGCGTCTGGTTGTACCGGGAAATCAACTTGATGATTGAAAGAGAAAAATCTATTTGTCCTCACTTTCGAGGACAGACAGATTTTTTCTTTTTTGTTATAATACAATAAAAGGAAAGAACACATCGGATATGTCGTGAAAGGAAAGGGGGATGGTTTGATGCGGAAAATTGTGGTCGATATGCAGAATTTTCTGTTTGCTGATTCCATAGCGGCCGCATTCAGAAATTCAGATTATGAGATTGATGTGATTCGTACGGAGTCTCCGAAGGATACGGTTGAATTGTGTCAGGTGTACAAACCATTTGTTCTTATAATGGAAGTGACAGGTTATACCCCATGGAATCTCTGTGAGAGATTAAAGCTTCGTGATGAAGTAAAGAAAATGTGTCCCCACTGTAAAATTGCTCTCATTGTAGATTCCAATACGGAACGACAGGCAGCGATAGATATTCGGGATGCAAAGAAGAATGGTTTTATTGATCAGTTTTTCTACGGATCTATGACAGCTGAATATCTGATGGATCAGATTTATGCGATGTAAAAAGGCAGCAGAAAACAAATCGTGATTTGTCTGTAGAACTTTAAAATGCAGACAGATCATAAGTTGGAAAAGGAGGAGTCAATATGGGACTTATTAAAGCAGGTATGGGTGCACTCGGTGGAACATTAGCGGATCAATGGAAGGAGTTTTTCTATTGCGAATCTATGCCGAAAGAAGTGCTCGTTACAAAGGGACAGAAGAGAACGACAGGTCGTTCTTCTAATACGAAAGGAAATGACAATATCATTTCTAACGGTTCCGGTATTGCCGTGGCTGATGGACAGTGTATGATCATTGTAGAACAGGGGAAGGTTGTAGAAGTCTGTGCGGAGCCTGGTGAATTTACATATGATACCTCAACAGAACCATCTATTTTTTCGGGTAATCTCGGTGAGAGCATTAAAGAGACATTTAAAACCGTAGGCAAGCGTTTTACTTATGGTGGAGATACAGGTAAGGATCAGAGAATTTATTACTTTAATACAAAGGAAATTCTGGAAAACCGTTTCGGCACAGCGAATCCGGTTCCGTTCCGTGTAGTAGACTCTAAGATCGGATTGGATATTGACGTATCAATCCGTTGTTCAGGTGTATATTCTTATAAGATTGTTGATCCACTGTTGTTCTACTCAAATGTATGTGGAAATGTAGAACAGGAGTATTCCCGTGAAGAACTTGACCGTACTCTTAAGACAGAATTTATCTCAGCCCTGCAGCCGGCATTTGGTCGTCTGTCAGAGATGGAACTTCGTCCAAACCAGATTGTAACACACAACACAGATCTTGAAAATGCCATGAATACTGCACTTTCAGAGAAGTGGGGCGCTCTTCGTGGACTGAAGGTTGTCAGTATTGCTCTTGGATCAGTTACTCTTCCGGATGAAGATGCAGAACTGATCAAACAGGCACAGCGTACAGCTATCATGCGTGACCCTACAATGGCAGCAGCTACACTTGTCGGTGCTCAGGCAGATGCGATGAAGACCGCAGCGGGCAACGAGGCAGGAGCTATGACAGGATTCATGGGCATGGGTATGGCAATGAACGCAGCAGGTGGCGGAATGAATGCACAGAATCTTTTCGCTATGGGACAGCAACAGCAGGCTCAGCAGGCAGCACAGCAGCAGGCGGCTCCAACACCACAGCCGACACCGGCACCGCAGGCAGCTCAGGCAGCAGGCGGATGGACATGTGCATGTGGTACCACAGTAACCGGTAATTTCTGTCCGAACTGTGGAGCAAAGAAACCAGAACCACCAAAACCGGAACCGGGCGCATGGAAATGCTCTTGCGGAGCTACGGTGACAGGCAACTTCTGTCCGGAATGCGGTTCTAAGAGACCGGTAGAGGACGAAGGCTGGACGTGTTCCTGTGGTGCAGTAAACAAAGGTAAATTCTGTACGAACTGTGGAGCAAAGAAGCCGGCAGGCACACCGCTTTACCGTTGTGATAAGTGCGGATGGGAACCGGAAGATCCGAAGAATCCGCCAAGATTCTGTCCGGAGTGTGGAGATATCTTTGACGAGAACGACAGACAGTAACGGATGACCATCGGTTGGAAAATAACTGCCGGAAGCCCGGCACGGAAGAAAGGAGAATGAGTTATGGCAGGCTTGCAGGAATATAAATGTCCTTGCTGTGGCGGTGCAATCGCCTTTGACAGTAAGATTCAGAAGATGAAGTGTCCGTACTGCGATACCGAGTTCGAGATGGATGCACTCAAAGGTTATGATGCAGAGCTGCAGAATGAACAGACAGATGATATGGAATGGGATACTTCCGCAGGCAGTGAATGGCAGGAAGGTGAAACAGATGGTTTACGCACGTATGTGTGTAAATCCTGTGGAGGCGAGATTGTCGGAGACGCCAACATGGCAGCAACATCCTGCCCATTCTGTGATAATCCAATTGTAATGATGGGACAATTTGCGGGAGCATTAAAACCGGATCTGGTGATCCCGTTCAAATTAGATAAAAAGGCAGCAAAAGAAGGATTGAAGAAACATCTGACCGGAAAACGTCTTCTGCCAAAGATCTTCAAGGATCAGAATCATATTGATGAGATCAAAGGTATTTACGTTCCATTCTGGCTTTTTGATACAAATGTAGATGCCACAGTCCGCTACCGGGCAACAAAGGTACGAATGTGGAGTGACAGTGATTATGATTATACTGAGACAAGTCATTTTATGGTTCACCGGGGTGGAAGTATTGGTTTTGAGAATGTTCCGGTAGATGGATCCACAAAGATGGCAGACGATCTGATGGAATCTATCGAGCCATTCAATATTTCAGGTGCGGTGGATTTCCAGACTGCTTATCTCGCAGGATATCTGGCAGATAAGTATGACGTAACTGCCGAACAAAGTATTGAACGTGCCAATAAACGTGTAAAACATTCTACAGAGGAAGCTTTTGCTGAGACAGTAAAAGGTTATGCTACAGTAACAACAGACAACAGCAGTGTACAGTTCCATGGCGGAAAAGCAAAGTATGCACTGTATCCGGTATGGCTTCTGAATACGACATGGAATGGAAATAAATACACCTTTGCAATGAATGGACAGACAGGAAAGTTTGTCGGTGATCTGCCGGTAGATAAAGGTGCGGCAGCACGCTGGACAGTGATGCTGGCAGCTGTATTCTCAGTTGTAACGTATGGTGCTGCATGGCTTATGCACCTGATCGGACTGTTTTAGGGAGGTGGGGAAATGAAGAAAAGAATTTTATCGTTTATGACGATCTTCATCCTCTGTCTTGGCCTTGCAGTTCCGGCTTTTGCGGAGGAAACAGAAGGATTCGCGAATGAATATCCTCGTGTCATCGACAATGCTGAGCTTCTGTCCACAGATGAAAAGGAGCTATTAACCAGTAAGTTAGATGAGATCAGTACGCGACAGAAGGTAGATGTGACGGTTGCCACAACCGATACACTGGATGGACTGACGGTATCTGATTATGCGGAACGATTCTACGAGTCTCATAATTATGGTTATGGACCAGACAAGGATGGAACAATACTTCTGATCAGCATGGAAGATCATGACTGGTATATGGCAACCTACGGATATGCTATTACAGCATTTACGGATGCAGGTATCCAGTACATAGGAGAAGAGATGACGGGGGATCTGTCTGATGGTGATTTTGCAGCAGCATTTGATACATTTGCTGAAGAGTGTGATGATTTTATTACGCAGGCAAAAACCGGAGAACCTTATGATATCGATAATGAACCACAAAAACCAATGTCATGGTTCTGGATTCCGATTTCATTAGTAGCTGGTATTGTACTTTCATTGATTGTTGTTGGCACTATGAAATCAAAGCTTAAAACAGTACGTTTTCAGGCAGCAGCCAATAACTATGTGAAGGCAGGAAGTATGAATCTTACCGAGAGCAGAGACATATTCCTGTATAATACAATGACAAAAACAAAAAAAGAGAAAAATGATTCTTCCAGTGGTGGTGGCGGAAGCAGTACGCATACAACATCTTCCGGAAGCACTGCCGGAGGCGGTGGCGGAAAATTCTAGGAGAGATGTCAGGATATAGAATATAGGGGCAATTTAATAGTGAAAAAAGAGAAGCTATTTCCCAAATGATTGGGAATTGGCTTCTCTTTTTTAATGATGTAATTATCTGTCTACATCTACAAAATGTTTTCTGAATTCATCATAAGGACACGGCCGTCCCCAGTAGAATCCCTGGCAGTAATCCGGTTTCAGAAGTTTCATCTTCTGTAATTCGTCTTCTGTCTCAATACCTTCAATACAAAGTTTCAGACCGAGATTATGAATCATGTTACTAAACTGATTTAACAGATAATATTCCTTTTTGTCTGTGATTGCCTTGGAAGTAAAACCACGATCAATCTTAACAATATCAGGGTGAAGTTCACTCAGATAATGAAAGTTGGAATAACCGGTTCCAAAGTCATCCAATGCTAACTGCAAGCCGGCCTGTTTTAATTCTTTCAGGAAGTTTTGCGCCTTTTCATTTTTTTCGAGCAGAATACTTTCTGTCAGTTCGATTGCAATTGCAGCAGGTGGAAGACCAGAAGCGTTCATCTCGCTGATAAGGTCTGTAATAATATCTGATTTTGTGATCTGCACCTGAGATACATTAATATTAACTTTGAAATCAGGAATCTGCATCCGGATTTTCCGGCAGGCAGTTATTGCTTCTCGCATGAACCAGCGTCCGGTTGGAATAATCAGTCCGCTTGTCTCTAAAAGTGGTATGAACTCAGCAGGTGAGATCGGTCCAAATTTTTTAGAAGCAAAGCGTATCAGCACCTCTGCTCCGGTCAGTTTGTCCTGTCGGATATCCATGATTGGCTGGAAGATTATTGAGAATCCACGGAAATCATGATTTACTGCTGAATGAAGCTCATTTGTGATCTCACGGATACGTAAGAAATTTTGGTACTCTTCTTCCTGGAATATATAACAGCAGTTTCTTCCATGCTGTTTAGCCATGGCCAGCGAAAAGTCAGTTCGCTTTATAAGTTCTGCATAACCGGTCTGTGACAGATCCGGAAGCGGCAGGATACCGGCAGAAATAGTAAATACCGCAACAAAGTTGTTTTCTTCAATAAACTGATTAATATGCTTGCATATCTGGTCATAAAGGTTAGATGCTGTTGTCATATCAGAGGATGTTGTATCTAATATAATAAATTCATCTGATGCTATCTTGTAGACCTTTTGGCTATCCGAGATACAGGATAAGATGCAGGACGCTGTTTCTCGAAGAACGTAGTCTCCGTAATCCCATCCATAGTTTTCATTGATCATTTTAAAACCGTCAATTCC
>OIZO01000710.1_pt1 | contig 20721 bp, 15 predicted proteins | sample 1588551 | NCBI WGS metagenome assembly OIZO01 (sample SAMN03283271) | human gut metagenome | biome: human-associated habitat; material: feces | host: Homo sapiens | place: Peru | collected 2012 | reverse complement strand
GTTGACCCGCCCCGGAAGGGGCTGAACGCCGACACCATCGAGGCTCTGTCCCGGATGGCCCCCCGGCGGATTGTCTACGTCTCCTGCGACCCGGCGACCCTTGCCCGGGACGTGGCATTGCTGAAGGAACGGGGCTACGCCCTCCAATCCGCCACCGCCGCCGATCTGTTCCCCAGATGCGCCCATGTGGAATCTATTGTACTTTTGTCCAAACTCGCTGATGACCACATTGAGCTTGAAATTGACCCGCTGGAGCTTGAAAATGTTGTAGACCGTGTCCCCCCTCTTACCCCGAAATTAAGCAATACATTCTAAACAAATATAAGATCAAGGTTCCCAGCTTGTATATTGCCCAAGTGAAAAGAAAGTTGGGGCTTAATCTTCGGGAGTGTTATAATAAACCTTGGTCAGCCAAAAGTCGCCCAGCGCCGCAAGTTAGCCCAGAAAAAGAAGCTGCTATTGTAGATGCCCTGCGATATTTCAATGTAATTGGATAATTGTTGAATCTAAAACTTCAACCATCGAAAAAGCGAGGCACACCAGCCCTCAAGCTGGTGTGCTTCGCTTTTTGATGGTTTTACGGGTGAAGGCGCAAGCCGAGGGGGCTACCCCTCTAAGCTTTCTCTTTCATACCCGTGTCGATGTTCGTTATATTTGTGAACTATGACGCATATTATGTTAATGTAACAAAAACAGGCGTGCTTTTCGCACATTTTTAACAGGAAATTCCGTTCAGGAATTATTTTATAATCTTGTTTTTGGTGGCAGGCAAAATTGAAGATTATTATTCAGAAAGGACGAACGACATATGACGCAAATAAAATCCATTATTCTGGAACCCGAAAAGGATGCTCGAATTGAAATGATTGACAGCAGTTTGGAAGGGCTACAAAAACTGGTTGGCGGGTACATCGAGGTAATCTATCCGTTTGAATTTGAAAAATTTCCACTGAATCAGGTGGCAATCATTTGTAACGAGAATGGAAAGATAGAGCGCTTACCGCTGAACCGTGCCCTCTATGACGAGGATGGCAGTTTGTATGATGTCATTGCAGGAACCGCTGCCGTCGTCGGTATTGACGGTGACGGCTTCACCTCGCTCAGTAAAGAACAGGAAAAATACTATTTTTCCAGGTTCGAGATACCAGAGGGCTTCTTCTGGTACGGGCCTCGGCTCCTGGCGTTCCCTCTTCTCCCCATCATTGAACCTTAATTTTCAAGCTGACTCGTAATTGAGTCAGTTTTTCACTATTTTGGAATATTTTTTGAGTATCTATCTATAATGATAAGGTGAACAGCGAAAAAGTTAAAAAGGGTTTACAAAGGCTAATTTGGGACTGTTCACAGGACATTTTTATAGTGTAGCTCTCCAAATACAAAAAATGATTTTTCCACAGTGCCTTTGGAATGCTATTGCATATGTATCACAGGGAAGCCTTTTCGGCTTATATATAAAGGTGAGATAATATTTTAGGTCATATACAGCGGGGTTGCGACTTGGCAAACCTCGCTATTATATAATAGTTTTTGATATTTTTTCATATAATTCCTTTCAATGAAAATCCCCAGCTGCTTTACAAGCGGCTGGGGATTTTTGCACTTTTACTGAAAAATTATATAAAAAGGAAAAGAATAATATAATGTAGTGTAGATTTACAGGGGTGCTTCACGCACATTTTTAACAGGAAAGCGACATATTTTTGCGCTTATTTCAAAAAGGAGAATACTTATGAAGAAACTGGATCAATACAACCGCGTTGCTGGGTATCTGAACAAAATCTTCGATTTATTGAACGAAGAGTATTTCAATAACGAGTTAGTTCGGCCCGTGATCACCATCCAAAGCACGCCACGCGCCTACGGGCATTTCACAACATCCGAGCATACCTGGCAACGGATAATTGGTTCGGATGCTCACGAAATCAATATCGGTGCAGGAACGTTGGCTCGCCCCATCGAAGAGGTGGTCACAACACTTTTGCACGAAGCTGTCCATTACTACAACTGGAGTATCATCAAGAAAAATGACACATCTCGTGGAGGTACGTATCACAACAAAGTTTTCCGCGATGCTGCAACGGCACGGGGACTCGTTGTGACCAAGAGTGAAAAATACGGATGGTCACATACTTCCCCATCGGATGAAACATTGGAGTTTTGTATCAAAAACGATCTTTCGGATATTCTGATGTATCGGAACGAATGGGCCTCTGTTTCGTTAGGACCAGGAGCCTCGCATGGAGCCTCTGGTTCAGTAGTCGCAACTGGGAAGCAAAGCAGCTATAAGCTGCGTTGCCCCTGCTGTGGGTCATCTGTCAGGGCCACGAAAGCTGGTGTACGGATTGCTTGCATCCCGTGCCAGGTTGAAATGGTTCAGGCTGAACCACGTTGATGCGGAAGCATCAAGCCGCTTGAAAGAGCGGCAATGACTTACCTGCCATCCGAGGCAGTTTGCAAATAGACGGTTACTCGCTGCATCGCCTCAATATTGAAGATAAATCTTCAATATTGAGGAAAGATGCACGAGTAAACGGCTATCGTATTTGTATCCAGCAAACCTCTTCATGGGCGGAACCATAACCGCCCTCCCTACTATACGGGAAAAACAACTGTGGGTATGCAGCGGAATTAAACCGCAAATGTCTTAACGTTGCTTTGACCATCGGCAACTAAAACTAAGGTGGTTAGAAAAGGGATGATCTCTAATGAGCCACAAGTCAAAAAAATCCCTCGTCCGTCAAGTTCAGGAAAGGCTTGTCAATAAAATGTCCGCTGGGGACAGCAAGCACCTTGACAAGCGGCAGGAAGGAGTGACAAAAGGTAAAATATACAGCTATAACACACTCAGGACATATGAAAAACACGCCTGTAACTTCGTAAAATGGGCAAAAAGCGAATATAATTGCAGGACGTTAGAAGAATGCCATTCACATATCAATGAGTATCTATCGCTACGGGCAGATAGATGTTCTGCATGGACTGTAAAATTAGATTCTGCCGCCCTTGGAAAACTCTACTCAGAGCCAACTAGTACGTATGCCCCTACGCCAAGCCGCCATCGAAACGAAGTTGTCAGGAGCCGAAAGCCAGCTGTGCGTGACAAACATTTTTCTGAAAGTAAGAATTCAAAACTTGTTGACTTCTGTAGAAGTACGGGTCTCCGCAGAAGTGAGGTGGCAGCGGTGCGCGGTTCAGATTTGGTTCCGTGTAAGGAAAGCCCATGTGGTTTTGGAATCCATGTTCGGAGTGGCAAAGGTGGAAGGGAGCGTATTGCTCCAATTTATTCCGACCAAACCACACTGAACACAATTAGAGATATGTGTTCTCAGGCAGGTAATGGGAAAATTTTCGAGAAAATCCCGTCCTGCGCTGATATACATTCGTATCGTTCAGATTATTGCGAAAGGGTCTATTTTGCAAATTCTAGAGATCTTTCCACACTTTCGCAAAGGGAGTTGTACATCTGTCGTGGAGACCGCTCCCAAATTAAGTTGGATCGAGCTGCCTTGGCAACGGCCTCTCGTGCGCTCGGCCATAACCGCATTTCCGTAATTCCCAGTTCCTACTTATATCATTTGGATAAGTTTTCGGCTTAATTTTCCTCGTATCATTTGTATACGGGGATTTTGTTTATATATACCAACTTTATAAATGCTATTTTGTGCAAAATTAACAAATTTTCAAAAATATTCAAAAAATTTGCATTTTTCGTTATATTTTTTTGAATCCAACAATATATTAGGGGCACTTAACTTGAAAGGAGAATAATATGATAAAAACAGATAGAATAAGTCATTTCTTAGATATTCCGCAAAATGAAATAATCAACAAATTATATGAACTGGATTCCCGAAGAACTCGAAGTGTGGACATGAACCCATATTCCTGTAAACTTCGTTCTGAAAAAAGCGATTTTGTGCTGAATGTGACGGATGCCTCCACATTCCAGTGGGTTCCATCCACACGCCGTCTCTTAGTTCTACTTCGAGAAGATTATTACCGTAACCATTCCTCCGAAGTACGTATACCCGTCTCTTCTTATGCTGAACTATGCCAGCGCAAAAATATTAAAGAGTTACGCAGCCAGCTGAAAAAAGACCTTGAAGCCCTACTTCAAATCAAACTTCCTTTGGAAAGTACCACATATTCCCCGCTACTCTTGAAAGCGGGACTTCAAGGCGGTTATATAGTGGTGGTGCTTTCGTCATCTTTCGTGAAGGTATTGAACAAGAAAAAAGGTGCAATCCAACTTCCGTATCTGTATTTTGAGATCAGTGACAAGCGGTTTCGTCATGCTTCTGACTTACTTTATTACATAACCCTCATGCGCTTCCTGAATAACAAGAAGGAAAATGTTCGGGACCACATCAGCATCGGAAAATTGCTGGAAATCACCGCACTTCCGTCCCTGGAGGAAGTACAGCGGACAAAGAACGGATCTATTCGGGAACGTATCATCCAGCCATTTTTCAACAACCTGCACGCACTGGATTCCGAACTGTCCTTTGTTCTCGTACACAACGGCTTCCCTATCTCTGAGGCAGAAGCACTGAAATTAGATTTCTACGAGTTCAAAAAGGTATGTATTCATTTCTCGTGGGTACACGAATCGGAACTTCGTCAATATGTTCCGAAGGGTACAACCGTGGAGCAATCGGCATAAACCGTGGCATTTGCGGTTTTATCCGTGCCAAATGGTGCCAAAACCGTGGAGCCGCAAAAACCACTGTTTGAAAAGTGTGTTTCAACCGTGGATGCGGTGCGGTTCACTAGTGCCAGCAAACAGTGTATGCCGTGGCAGGTGGCAACATAAATCGTGTTCATGGAAAAGCACGATTTTTGCCGCCGCTAAGATATATATAAGAACATCGTAAGATGTTCTTAATCTTAAAACATTTAGGGAAAACAACTACCATTGTTTTCCCACCTGATAAATAAAAAATGAAGGAGAACCAATATGCCTAGCATTACCAAAAATGAAGTAAAAGTTATGATTTCAACTTATCTTGAAGTTGAACATTCAATCAATCCAAGGAGACTGTTTTGTTGTCTGAATCCACAGCACGAGGACAGCACCCCAAGTATGAGTTACAACCCCAGAAACGAAACGATTCACTGTTTCGGCTGTGGTGTCACTTATGACATTTTTGATCTCGTGGAACTTGATTACCCCAGTGTGAATACACGGGACAAATTTATAAAAACCTATCAAATCTATCATCAATACAAAAAGGAAGGAATTATATAAAAATGGAAACATTATATGATCTAATAAAAGTAACTACAATAATTAAGTCTGATAATCACAAAAAGGCACTTGATTACATTGAAAAGAGACATATTTCTCTTGAAACAGCCGAAAGGTTCAATTTGGAGTGGTCAGTAACCGATAGCGTCTGTGGGGAAATTGTTGGTGTGACCATTCCAACGGGCAACGGTTCCTCCATCACACGATACATTGACCCACCTGACAGCTGGCAGCGGTACATTAAGGTAGGATGTAACCAATTTTTCAATTATTCCGCCTTAAACGGCACTAGCGAGCCTGTTTTCATAACCGAAGGAGAATTCGACGCGCTTTCCATCCTCCAGGAAAAGAAAACAGCGATTGCTCTGGGTGGCGTGTCAAACGTTGATTCCTTCATGGACCAACTGAAACGGGACGGCCTGCGCCCAACCCTCGTTCTTGTGTTGGATAGTGACACCGCAGGACGAGAGGCAACCAAAAAAATACAGGAAAAGGCTAAACTGATGGGAATTGCCTGTTTTTCTCCGTCTCTTGAGGGCGTGAAGGATGTAAACGAATTACTTTGTAAAGACCCCATTGATTTTGAAAAGAAGATTTCAAAATGGTTGAGCGAAGCGAAAAAACTGGAAGCGGTTCTCACCCCTGAGGAAGAAACTGTGTGGAAACAGTATTTTCCATGTCGTATGGACCAGTTGTCAGCCGATTTTGACAATATCATTCGGGAAACAATGGCAAAACCACGGATTCAAACGGGTTTTGATTGCCTAGACCAAGCAATCGGCGGCGGTGTTCGTGAGGGCATTTACGTCTTGGGCGGTGCCCCTTCCACAGGTAAAACAACTTTCTGCCTGCAAGTAGCAAGCAGTCTTGCCAAGCAGGGACAGGATGTGTTTCTATTCTCTTATGAAATGACAGCCGCTGAAATCCAAGCCAAAAATATTGTAAGAGAGTATTGTTTTTCCCCAAAAGGGCGGGTTCAGCTAACAACAAATGATGTCCTGCGAGGGGAAATCTTCAAGGACCAAGCAAAAGAAAAAGCATATCGGGATGCCATACCACAGATGAAGAGCATCAACGAGCACCTTTTCTTCTATTCCGATGATAATATGACAATCAAAGTCATTAAGGATAAGGTACAGCAGTACATAAATACGTTCCACCGAACCCCTGTTATCATTATCGACTACCTTCAGATGATTCCGCCCACGAGCGAGCGTCTTACGGACAAGCAGAATATCGACAACATTATGCTTTCCCTTCGGCAGCTAAAGAACATGGGAGTCCCCTGTTTCGTGATTAGCTCCCTGTCCAGAGTAAGTTATGACTCTCCTATTGGGCTTTCCAGTTTCAAGGAAAGCGGTAGCATTGAATTTTCAGCCGATGTTGCACTGGCACTTGATTTTGAGGCAATGTACACCGCCCAGGTCAACGCCAAAGGAAAAGTGGAAATCGACCTGAATCACGAGCGTAGTGTACCCGTCCGAAGCCTATTACTAACTGTTCTCAAAAACCGATTGGGTCAAGCTGGAACACAGATTGCTTTCGATTTTACGCCAGCTGGAAACCTATTTCAAGAACGAGGGCTATTTACCCGATAAATTGAAAAATAATGTTCAATGCAAATCAAGAATTAAAGCCACAGATCCGTTTTTGGGACCTGTGGCTTTGCATTATAGTGTGGGGCGGTTGAACTCTTTATATAGCATCCCTGCCAGTGCCGACATGATGGCCTTGTACTTGCTCTTGTTCTGGAACAGAGAGGTAAATGCCTCTGTCTGCTCTACATAGCTGTCCTGTGCCACTTCATCAAAGGTTTTGGGGAAGATGCTTTCGCTGAATACCTGTGCATCAGAGGTTCGTGCAATCTTCTTGAGCTTCTTGTCATCTTTCAGTTTGTCGTGAAGGGCATAGATCAGCACCCTGTCAGCGTCAGTAAAGTTGCCAGCAAATAGCTCGTTGATTTTGTTAATGACTTCTTCCAACGGTTCTTTGGGTTCAGGTGTTGCCTTTCCCTTGCCGCCAGCTGGTTCATATACGCCAGCTGTGTCGGTCAGAACAATATCGCCCTTAAATGTCTGCTCCAACTTGTAAAACTCCAGCCTTAGGGCACCTTCCAGGTCAATCCTTTTGACAGGTTCGGCGGGCAGCAGCCTTAACAGGTAGGAACAAAAAACATACTCCTTCTGCATCGGGACATCGAACATACGGCAAATCTGAGAGATATAGCCATACCACTTTACAAAAGAGCGAACCTGACGTCTGAAATTGTAGCGATCAGAAGTTGTGATCCCATTGTAACGGTCTGCTACTGGCTTCAAAGCAGAGGTCATCTTGCCCAGCATTGTACTGTCCTGCTTTTTGGTCGAGTAGTAGATTGAACTGAAGGCTTCAATATCGCTGTCAGAGTAGATATTGTAGCCCCGCAGCTCTTTTTGAAGTTGATAAATCAAGTCTGTATTCATTTCCTGCGAAAGTGAAGTCTCTTGATAGAATGGCTGGAACGCTTCCTGAATGTCCTCTGCGGTGTTTACAAAGTCCAGCACAAACGTGTCATTTTTCCCCGCACAAGTGCGATTCAGGCGGGAAAGGGTCTGAACGCATTTTACTCCACGGAGTTTTTTATCCACAATCATTGTGTGAAGCAGCGGCTCATCAAATCCCGTCTGGTACTTTTCAGCGACAATAAGCACATTGAAATTGTCGTGAAATTCTGCCTTGGTTTGGTCATCGGTGATGTGCGTTCCATCCTTGCGAACATTCAGCATGGGCTGGGTGTATTCGTCATCACCATCTTTCACGGAACCTGAGAAAGCAACCAGAATATCAACATCGTGGTAGCCCTGCTGCTGAATGTACCGCTTCACCTCATGGTAGTAGCGAACAGCGGCCAAGCGAGAGGAAGTAACTACCATCATCTTTCCTTTACCACCAATGGCTCTGGAGGTCGTTGAACGGAAAGTTTCAATAATAATTTGCGATTTCTGGCTGATATTGTACGGATGCAGGGTTTCAAACCGCCGAATAACCTTTGCGGCACGGGACGCTGGCACATCGGGGTTGTCAGGAATTGTCTTTGCAATCTTAAAGCAGGTGTGATAGGTCATGTAGTTCTGAAGCACATCCAGAATAAAACCTTCCTGAATGGCTTGCTTCATGGAATAGATATGGAAGGGATGGAAAGACCCGTCTTCGTATTCTGTTCCAAACATTTCAAGAGTCTGTCCCTTAGGCGTTGCAGTAAACGCAAAGAAGGAAAGATTCTTGTGCTTGCCATGGGCTATCATTTCCTGCACGAGCTTATCATGTTTGTCAATTTCATCCTCGGCCAGCCCTTCCAGTTCTGCGTACTCCCGCAAAGCTGCTTCGGTATCTGCCAATGCGGTTTTCAGCTTGATTGCGGAAGAACCCGTCTGGGATGAGTGCGCTTCATCAACAATAATTGCAAAGCCTTTGCCCTTCGTGTTGTCCACTTCGGAATAAATGACAGGGAATTTTTGCAGCGTTGTGACAATGATTCTGCTACCACCGTTGATGGCATCCCGCAAGTCTTTAGAGCTTTTACCTTCACCGATGGTCTCAACGGTTCCCAGCGTGTGGTCAAAGGAGGAAATCGTTTCCTGAAGCTGGCGGTCCAGCACCGTGCGGTCTGTAATAATGATGACAGAGGCGAATACAGGCTTATTGCTTTCGTCATGGAGAGAGGCAAGGCGGTAGGCTGTCCAGGCAATCGAGTTGGATTTCCCTGAACCTGCGCTGTGCTGAATCAGATAGTTTTTGCCCGTTCCGTTCTGCCGCACATCGGCAATGAGTTTCCGAACCACGTCAAGCTGGTGGAAGCGAGGGAAAATCAGCACTTTATTATCCTTGCAATGGATAAACTTCTGAATAATGTCCAGCGCGCTTTCCTTTCTGAGAACATTTTCCCAGAGGTAAGCGGTGGGATAGCCATTCGGGTTGGCGGGATTCCCTTTGCCGCCATCATTTCCTGCGCCATTTGAGCCTTGGTTAAAGGGCAGAAAGTAGGTATCGCCCTTGGCAAGTTTGGTGGTCATGTACACATCGGTCTGGTCTACACAAAAGTATGCCAGAATCCGCTTGTTAAACTGGAAGCAAACCTCCCTGGGGTCACGGTCATACATCCACTGCTGCATGGCATTATCGACTGTCTGGCCCGTATACTGATTTTTCAATTCCAGCGCAAATACGGGGATTCCATTCAGTACCAGTACCATATCCACAGATTTGTTGTTATCTGTGGAGTAATGCCACTGCCGCACCACGTTGCAAATGTTCTGCTCGTACAGTACGGTGGCTGTTTTATTCAGGTGGGATTCAGGACGGAAGTAGCAGACACGGAAGGTAATCCCCCGATGCTTGAACCCATGACGCAGCACGGCAATAAGCCCCAGGGAGTCACAGGCATTGTTGAAGGCGTTGCAGAATTTCCGTACAGGATCGCTATTGCAAGTGTTCTCGAAGCGGGTCCACTCTTTGGGCTGTGTTGCTTTGACAAATGCAATCAGGGTGTTGACATAAAGTCCCAATGCTGGGTCGTAGGTATCGGCTGTCTTGGTATAGCCCCCCTGCTCTGTCAGAAAAAAGCTTTCAATGTCTTCTTCAAGGCGCTTCTCATTCGTTACCATATGTTTCTCCTTCCTCCCAAGGCAGCGGTTACTTCAATAGCGCCTGTACCCAAGGGAATACAGTGTTCCGCATCCAAGGAATCACCGTTGTAATAATGAAAGGGATCAGGCCAATCAAGGCACTTACAATGGCAATCTTCCATTCACGGACAGACAGCTTCTTTTCTTCCCGTTCCCGATCCTTGTGCCATTCCTCGAAGTGTTGGAAGTCGGCTTCTTTTGAATAAATATTGGCTCCGTCCACATTCATGGGGCAAATATAGCCTTTGTTCGCAAGAATTAGGAGCACATCGTTCAGCCGAACATTATCCTCATCCGAGAGATTGATATAGCCGTCTGATTCAGCGAACAATTTCTTGATTTCCTGGTATTGCTTCTTTTGCAGAGGAGAAAAAGTCAATTTTCCCATTATTGAACCTCTTTCTTGCCTGTAACATACTCATAAATGATGGATTTTTTATAGTTTTCCAATTCTCCCAGCAGGGCGGTCTTTTTTGAAATTAAGGTATCAATCTCGGCGCATTTCTTATCCAGGTAGTCGGCAATTTCCTTTTGCTCTGCAATTGGAGGTACCACAAGGGGGACTTGAACAAAATTGGAATAACGCAAGTCTTGACCATCTCGAATAAAATTGCAAGTACGTTGAAGGGCTCTTATGTATACCTCTGACTTAAACAACCATTTGTAGTAGTTGCTGTATATCTCTCGACAGGGCTTCAAAACAATGTAATGCCATGTGATGCATCCCGTTGTTTCGCTCATTTCCAGGCCACCTTGGAAACTTCGGAGACTGATAATAAAATCGTAAGGTTCTACATGTTTCCAATCTTCTAATCCTTTGTTTGCAAGCACAACCTTTGCATTCTCCCGCTCCATGTACTCGCTCTGGCTGATAATTCCGTATTTCTGGCTGGATGTAAGTAGTACATCACCATCATGTTTTCGCTCATCAGAATTGCGGAATACATATTTTGAAGGAATAACAGACCAATTCCCAGGGATTTTTTGTGTCCATGCAATACCTGATGGTTTCATCTGGCGGTTATGCTGAATGCCTTTTGTGACGGCTTCTGCAATAATGGACTGTTTGAGTTTTTTGTATTCCTCAATGGTTGCATTGGTCTTTGAAATAACTGCATCAATTTGGGCGCATTTTTTGTCGAGGTAATAAACAATTCGCTTTTGTTCGTCCATGCCATAGTACAGAAAAGGTGTGTTTGCAATTGCATCTGCACTCATACCTTCTCTATTTCCACCAGTCTGAAATAGGTCAATAGCCGTTTTCCCTGCATTTGACATCCAAAAATAGTGCATTATTTGTGGCATGACTAGACCTTGGCGTACTCGGATAATAGAGACATGCTGGTTTACATTGGCAGGAAGATGGGAGGCGGGCATAATACAGGAACGCCCAATAGAGCCGCCAGTAATGTTCAATAGGACATCGTTTTCGGCCACACGAGTGCTAGACATTTCACTATCCATTTCAGGTGTAATAAAGAATGGCTTGTCAAGTTTTAGCCCTTCGTCATATACATTCTGACTTCTAATAAATAAGACACCTGTCTGGGCATATACCTCGGAACCACCTTTCGGGGTCTTTCCACTTCCAATTTTTGTCGTGCAATACTTGATTTTCCCGACTTTCCAATTTGAAGGAATTTCCCCAATCCAATCAATTCCCGATTCTTTCATCTGACGTGCCATGCTCAGCCCTCCCGATGAAGTAGCTCTGTCAGAGAAATTGAAATCTCATTTTCAAGACCAATAATTCTGCTCAAAATGGCATCGGCGGCCTCTGGTTCCTGATACTCATAGAAATATCTGGTCATCGGAATTTCATAGCCAACCTTCGTCTTGCTCTTGTCAATCCATGCGTCAGGGGCAAAGGGCAGCACTTCACGGGCAAAGTAGGCGTCAATATCTTCTTTCAAGGGCACGTTCTCGGTATCACGAAGGTCAGTACAGGCAATGGTTTTTCCCTTCTTCGTTGCGATTTCACCGTTGGGATCGTAAAAAATGAAATAGGAAAGTTCATCCTTGAAATAGTGGATGTCGAGATACTTTTTGATTCTGCTGGGCTTGATTGCTCCGTAGTATTCTTGATAGGGGTCAAAGGGGGCGAACTTCGCAACGGACAGATAGCCCTCTACACTGTTCAGCGGAGAAGCATTATAGAGCTTTTCAAACTCCGTGACACTTAAATAAGGCTGTTCACTTTTCAGGGAACACAGAATTTTATAGAACAGCCGCATAGCAATCTCTTCTTCCAGCTCTTCGCTAGTTTGGGTCGGGTACTTCTCGCTACCATACTCTGACCAAGAAACTTGAATGGCATCCTGGCCCAAGTCGATGCTATTGCCAATGCGGCATATCTCCTGAAATGCTGCCAGCGTTTTGTCATTGATGGTAACTGCGTTCCGAATGGGGCGTTCTACTACGATTTTATTGTAGCCAAACTCCATCGTGTCAAAGATTTTGGTCTCGCAGTAAATACCATCCTTATCCCCGACAATTTCCTCTTGGAATTCGCCATAAGCCTGTACAATCAGGCTGCGGCAATAGTCGGAAATATCATTCCGCTTGGTTCCGATAGATTTTCTTCTCGGCTCAAAGCAGTGAGAGGCATCAATGAGCTGCACCTTTCCTACACGGTAGGAAGGTTTCTCTTTACACAGAACCCAGATATAGGTTGTGATACCCGTATTCATAAACTGGTCAGTGCTTAACTGGATAATGGCATCCAGCCAATCGTGTTCAAGGATGTACTGACGGATATTGGAGGGGCCAGAGCCAGCATCCCCAGAGAACAGCGGGGAACCATTCTGAACGATTGCCATTTTTCCGTCATCAGCCAGCTTTGCCAGACCGTTCAGGACAAATAACTGCTGCCCATCCGAAATCTTGGGCAGGCCAGGGGCAAAGCGGCCCGCCTCACCCAACTTGGCTTCTGCCTCCACCGCTTTCTGCTCCCGCTTCCAGTCGATACCGAAGGGCGGATTTGAAATGATGCGGTCAAATTTGTAGCCGCTGAACTGGTCATCAGAGAGGGTATCTCCAAATCGCATATTGTTCGGATCTCCGCCTCGGATCATCATGTCAGCCTTGGCAATTGCAAAAGTGGAGGGGTTGAACTCCTGGCCGAAGCAGGTAACAGTAGCATCCTGATCCAAGGCATGAATCCGCTCTTCCATGCAGGAAAGCATCTGGGAGGTTCCCATGGCCATGTCATAGACGGTAATGTTCTGCCCATTGAATTGGGTATCAGACAGCAAAATATCCGTCATCAGGTAGATAATGTCACGGCTGGTAAAATGGGCTCCCGCTTCCTCGCCGTAGGATTCATTAAAGCGACGAACCAAATCCTCAAACACATAACCGCAATCAACGGCAGAAATCCTGTCAGGGCCAAGATAGCCCTTGGCGGAATTGAACTCCTTGATAACCAAATAGAGGGTGTTGCTCTCCACCATTCGCTTGATGATATTGTCAAAGTCAAACTTGGCAAGCACATCCTGTACATTGCCAGAAAAACCCGCCAGATAGTCCTTGAAGTTGGCTTCGATATTCTCAGGGTCAGCAAGCAGCGTTTCAAAGGTATACTTGGAGGTATTATAAAACTGGTAGCCAGAGGCACGGGTCAGAAAACCGTCAACGACTTCCAGAGTCTTAACCTTCTCGTAGGTTTCCAACACCTTTTCATGGGTGGGAAATAAGCAATCGTGGAACCGTTTTACAACAGTCATGGGAAGAATAACCAAGCCATACTCATGGGGCTTGAATGGGCCACGAAGCATATCGGCCACATTCCATATTAAGGTAGCCTTTTCGGCAATGTTTACGCCGACATTGCTGACTGTATTCATTTCTATTTCCTCTCTTTCAGGGGGTATCTAAACGGTACGGTGTCTCTTATTATACCGAATTGTATAATACATTTCAACAAATCATACGGAATAGATTGAAAATTGTTCTTCAAAACTTCCCGTCGATGATTATTTACCTGTTTCGAGATTCTAACTTGACAAAATCCATATATATCAGCTAAAATGAAAATGTAGATTTTGAAGTGGAAGTTTCAACTATATATATCCCTTCTCTGAAGGGGCTCAAGGCTCTTTATATATCTTTTTTAAGGAGCTTTCACATGAAAACAAAATCTACATACAAATCCTGTGATTTTGTTGCGAATATAAAAATCAGTGGTTGCGGTGACGCATTCGCTGTTACACGATTTGTGAATACTCTTTCTGATATGCTTATCAAGTATCAGGGGGTTCTTAGCAACGAAGAAGCAGGTGAGGGCCTTGAGGGGGACGGAGATGCTGATGGCATTTCCGTCTCTTTTTTTGTTGCTTTTTGGAGAAAGACGCGCTACAATACCTTTAGGATAGTTTGGACAAACTGCAAATTATAAGATATGGGAGGTGCTATTTTGTCAGAACCCAAAAAGGCATATGTGTATACCCGTGTTTCTACGGAAATGCAGGTGGAGGGCTTTTCTCTGGATGGTCAGCTCTCCGAAATAAAGGAGTTCTGTTCCCGCAACAATTACACGATTGTTGGTGAGTATTCCGATAAGGGTAAAAGCGGCGCAACAATCGCAAAGCGGGACGACTTTAAGCGGATGCTTCAGGATATTGAACTTCGCAAGGATGGAGTTGACTTTGTAGTTGTCTACAAACTGAGCCGTTTTGGCAGAAGCCTCGTGGATATAATGAACTCCCTTCAGATACTGAATGACAACGGCGTTGCACTCAGAACCGTAGATGGGGCTATTAACACGAGTGACACGATGGGTAGATTGATTACGAGCATTCTGGCTGCCGTGGCTGAGATGGAGCTGGACAACATACACGAGCAAACTTTCCTTGGACGACAACAAAAAGCGCGGGAAGGCAGATGGAATGGCGGCTTTGCTCCATACGGCTACCGTATTTCTGATGGAATATCCAATGAACCTGATATTCTTGTTGTCGAAGAGGAAGAGGCAAAAATCGTCAGAATGATTTATGATTATTACACGAATGAAAAGATGGGTGTATCTGGAATTGTAACGGAATGTGACCGCCTTGGAATTCGCAAGATACCACGGAAAAACAGCACTTTGACGCGGATGAATAGGAAATTCGTCACGGAAGTCTTGTGCAACCCTGTCTACTGTGGTAAGATTGCCTATGGGCGGCGGCACCTGGAAAAACCAGACAAAACAGGTCACAGAAAAATGACCAGACCCAAAGACTATATCCTTGTAGATGGGCGGCACGAAGCAATCGTTTCCTACGAACAGTTTCAGGAAGCGCAACGTATTCGGGAAGCAAGGACCCCAATGTACCACAAGCGACCAGACAATGAGCACGTGCATCTTCTGGCTACGCTCGTTAAATGTCCTGTGTGTGGGGCTGGGCTGTACGGAAACACAACCAGGAAGAAAAAGCCGAATGGTGAGGTTTACAAGGATTATCACTTTTACGCCTGTAAACACCGCCTGAAAATAAATGGTCAAACCTGTACGTTCAGGACAAATATTAACGAGCAGGATCTTGACGAACCCGTTGTCGCAATTATTTCCAAGCTGGTAAATGACCCGCATTTGGCTGAGTCGCTTTCACGCAAACTTGATACCTCTACGGATAAGCAAAATGTGGAGGAGGCAATCAGCGCGCAGAAGAAGCTGCTTGATACGGCAAATGCAAATATAGCACGGTTAAACAACCAACTGGACCACCTGGATTACAGCAGCCCGATTGCGGAACGCAAAGCCAATGATTTAGAAAAGCGCGTAGACAATCTTTATAACGAGGTTGGGCAACATGAACAGTACCTTGAGGATCTGTACCAACGGCTGTTCGCAATTAACCAGGACTTGCTTACAAAAGATTCGATTCTAAATCTTTTGAAGCAGTTTGACAGGCTGTATGCTGTTATGAGCCAAAGCGACAGGCAAATACTAATTCGCACAATTATTGATGAAATCCAAATTTATCCAGAGAAGCAGCCAGACGGACGGATTATCAAAAGTATAAAACTGTCAGTGCCAGTAGTCTATGAAGATGGCGAAACGCCTAGAATTCGTTTGGACAAAGATACAACAGTCGAGACGGTAGTACTGCTTTCCCACAAAAAGCCAGACGGACATATCAACGTAAAAGTTGAGTTTGGTGAGGGTGAGGGAAAAGTTCCGCTTGATAATATCGCTAAAAGAGCCGAAGAATATAAGCCCAAAGAACGAGTGACCTACAAAATGATAAAGGAGTACATAGAAGCTAAATACGGCTTCAAAGTACATACCGCATATATTGCAGAGGTAAAGAGAGATTTAGGCTTGCCGATGTACGATGCTCCTAATGCGGTAGAGGAATTGAAACAGCCGAGGAAGCATCCGACTCCAGAGAAGGTTGAAGCAATAAAGGATGCATTGAAACATTTTGAGGTGATTTAATGACAAAGCCGCTTGCTTATTGAATGGGTAAGCGGCTGCTTTATTATAATTAGTGTAATATAATAAAGCTTGTTCGAGAGTAAAGGGAGAGGACACGTATGAGAAGAACGTTATTCAGGTACAGGTCATTTAATACGGAAAAACTGAATGATTATAGCTATATTCATCAGAGGATAATTAACATTGAAAAATGGAAGTTTGAAGCTTTTGAAGGATTAGTATATCCATCATCACCACTTTATTTCAACGACCCCTATGATTGTGAATTTTGCTTTCAGTCAGATGCATTGGAAGGTGTACTTGATAGAGAAACATATATACATCTTTTGGAAAGAAGATTTTCACTTAAACAGGAAGAAAAAAATAGAATTCTTTATTCTGACAATATTGAAAGGGCGATGCAAATAGTTTTGCAGGCTCATGGAGGAAGGCTTTCTGACTCTTGGATGAATATTTTGCAAAATGGATTAAATGATTGTATGAGTACAATCAAGGATGCTGTAAGAGTTGTCTGTTTATCTGAGGTGTATGACTCTATGCTTATGTGGAGCCATTATGCTCAGAATCATACTGGATTTTGTATAGAGTATGATTTTAAAGAAAGTGATATGCTTTATAAACATTTATACCCAGTAATATATACAAAGGATAGATATGCTGTTTCTAAAGCAGATATGTTAAGTGAAAATACAGAATGGATTTATAAGACGACTTGTCGTAAATCCGATGTTTGGTCGTACGAGAAAGAATGGCGAATTGTGACGGCTAATTTCAATAAAGTAATGCCAGAAAAATTGAAATGTCCAAATGGAAAATATGTCTTGGATTTGAAAGAAAATATAAAAGCGTTTTATTTAGGAGCGAAAATCTCTGAGAATTTTAAAGAAGAGATAATTCAATTTGGAAAAAAGAATAGTATTGATATTTATCAGATGGTTTTATCACCCAGTACATATGAGCTAAATGCAAAGAAAATCATATGATTAATTATGGAATAATGGTATAATTTTCTTATTATACAAACAAGATGGATGGTGAAAGAACATATATGAAATTTGAAAAAGTAGTTATTAAAAATTTTAGAAATTTTGATAATGTTGAACTTGACTTATCAAATAAAAACATATTTTTTGGTCTAAATGATGTGGGGAAAACAAATTTCTTGTACGCTCTACGATATGTATTTGATAAAGATATTCGTAAACAAAACCTTTTAGATTCGGATTTTCATAATAAGCAGCTTGATAAACCAATTGAGATTGTTGTTACTATAGATATTAGTGATGTTGCTGACAGCGATTGTCAAAAACTCCGTGCACAGCTAAAAGGTGCATTGCTAAGTGAGCATAATAAGGTATATATAAAGCTTTTTGCAGAATATAGCAAAACAGAAATGCTCGCTCTACCGATATTATCGTGGGGTGGCGATATTAATCATCTTTACGAAATGAAGCAAAGAGGATATCTATATGAAATAGACTATGTATTTAATGTCATTTATATTGACTCTTATGTTGATTTGTATTCCCTATTTAAAAAGAATGTGAGCCAGCTTGTCAGAAATGAAAAGGACGAAGATAAAGATATTCTGGCAAAAATTCAAAATACAGTTGATGATTTGAATGGTCATATTGCTTCTCTGTCTGGAATTAAAGAATTTGAGGATAAACTTACGCCAGAATATCAAAAATTCCATGATGAAGGGATATCTGTTTCAATAAAATCCGAAATCGCAGTAAAGGGATTGTACTCAAATATTATCCCATATATTAAACAAGATAATGATGATAATTTATATCCTACTGCTGGGGAAGGTAGGAAAAAGTTATTGGCATATTCAATATACGACATACTGTCAGATGAAAATGCGGAAAAGAAAATCAATTTGTTTTTAATTGAGGAGCCTGAAAACCATCTTCATAAGTCTATGCAGATTGCATTATCACAAATACTTTTTACCGATAGCAAATACACATACTTGTTTGTAACAACTCATTCGCCTTTTGTTCTTTATGAAATGGATAATGTAAATTTAGTTCGAATATATAGTGAGCGAAAAATCAATAGTATTAGCACATTTTATAAAGTGCCTGATGCTTATGAGAAAAACAGGAAAATGTTAAACCGTTGTTTGTCAGAAGCAATCTTTGCTAACAAAGTACTTTTGGTTGAAGGACCATCAGAATATATGCTATTTAGCAAAGTCCTTTCAGTAGTGCATCCTTTTTATGAAGTAGATGGAATATATATTTTACCAGTTGATGGTGTGGGATTTGAAACATATTTTTCTATCCTGGATGAACTTGAAATTTTTAATGTGGTAAAAACTGACAATGATTTGAGAGCGGTAACAGGAAAAGGTACATATAGCGTTTTAGGCTTTTCACGCTGTAATAATTATATTGGGGAAAAGCGTCTGCCTACTAAACAAATTCAAGAGAATTCTGTTTCTGCCAAGAGAAGTTTATATAATTCAAATATAAATACTTTGGATAAAATACGAAGTGACTTTCATATTTTCTTATCAAAAGTGGATTTAGAAAATGATTTAGACGAGTTTTTGCATGATAGATTATCAGCTTTATTGGATAATGATAATCCTGTTAAATATTTACAAGATGCAAAGCACTATCATATGGTGGAGTTGATTGAGAAACTTTCGGATACAGATTGCAGAACAATCTATAATCATTACAACTTTGCATGTTTGAAGGAGGTTGCCGAATGAAACTGTCTCCAATTCAAGAGAAAATAGTAGAAACTCCCGGTAACTTAATAGTAAGGGCAAGTGCAGGAACAGGAAAAACCCATACAATGGTTAATAAAATTGCTAAGGAAATTGATGATAATCATACACATAAAGTTATTGCTGCAATTACTTTTACAATAAAAGCAGCACAAGAAATAAAGGATAGATTGTCTGTCGATGTAGTTCAACACTTCATTGGAACAAATAACAGTTTCGTTATTGAGGAAGTTATAAAGCCTTTTATGAAGGATGTCTATGGTGCTGATTTCGATTTGGACATGAGTACGGACTATTCAGCTAAAGTTGATACTTTTCAAGAAGCTATTGAAAAAATAAGGAATGAAGGTATCCTCTGCTCATATCGAGATAATAAAAGGAACTTTATTTTTGATTTGGCTCAAAAAATTGTAGAAAATTCTTCGGCTTGTAGGCTTTATCTTCAAGCAAAATATTTTAAAATATATATCGATGAATATCAAGATTGCGACAAATCAATGCATAAATTCTTTATGTATTTATGTGATGAATTGAATATCGAAACCTTTGTTGTGGGAGATGAAAAACAATCGATTTATATATGGAGGGGTGCTTATCCAGAGGCTTTTAAAAGCATCTGGAACAAACCCAATTTTAAAAAGATATTTATGGGAGATAATTTTCGCTCTTGTCAACAAATACAGAATTATTCTAATCTATTATGTGATGAGACAAGAAGTCTTTACAATCCTACGGAAAATATAGATAATATTGTGTGGCTTTCTCCTACAAAGGCAAATTGGGCAACAGAAGTATTGTCTAATATTGTTCCAGATAAAAAGTCAGCATTATTGCGGTTTTCTAATGATAACGCACGAATAGGAGCAAGCGAATTAACAACAAACGGTTTAGAGTATGTTTATATCCCACAGACTCCTATTGCTGATATTACAACAGATACAGCGTGGCTTTATACAGCAATTGCTAAATACCTTATAATTGAAAAGTATTCTGCATATGATGTAATTTCAGAAATACCTGTTGAAGGAAATGAAAGTCGCAAAACAGTATCCACCGTAAAAAGATTACTCAAAAGAATTGAAGAGACTATAGATGATGAGCAGTCTTTCGGCTCGTGTGTCACAGCATTGGCTGAATATCTTGGATATGATACTCGCCCTGATCACATAAACAAATTATTCAAAACAATTTCTGATACCAGTTTTCATGTGGCATTTGAAGCGGATAAATACAAACACATCGCAATTACATTCCACTCTTCAAAGGGATTGGAGTTTGAACAGGTAATTGTATTTGCAGAGGATTATCGATTGTCTGATATGTCGAGTATATACAACCATTATGTAGCGGTTACACGTGCAAAAAGCAAATTGATTATCGTTAAGTTAAACAATTACAATGCGAATTGTTTTCAGAATAATTTACAAAAGATATTTTCTGAAAGCGGTCATAATATAGAAGATGTCGTTTTATTTTGAACAGAATAGATTATTTATAAACCAATAATACAGGCAGCTATTACGAATAGGTAGGAGTTCTCTTTCCTTTGAATTGCCGCTTAGTTTCGAGCAGGCAGCAGCCTATCGAAAGGTTAACGGACAGTATGTAAGAAAAAATCAGTGGAGAGATACCAATGTAAGAG
>OIZO01000705.1_pt1 | contig 20790 bp, 19 predicted proteins | sample 1588551 | NCBI WGS metagenome assembly OIZO01 (sample SAMN03283271) | human gut metagenome | biome: human-associated habitat; material: feces | host: Homo sapiens | place: Peru | collected 2012 | reverse complement strand
GGTAGGGGCAAGCCCCTACCCTAAATATGAGCCCCTTTCAGGGGCAGCTGTCGCCTCTCTACCAATCTTGATTTTTCCTAGATTTTGAACACCCTACATTTCGGCCAACCGTCTTCGTTTGGCAATTGCATCGGGCAAAAGCAAGATGTCAAGAGCCAATAAAACCAAATGAAGGAGGGATAAAACTATTTAACGGTTGGCAGTTTTTAATAATTGGGCGAACTTTGCAGGCCGAAAACTTGGTGATGGCGAAAGAAAGCGTTGGCCGACGAAGGCCCCGTATCTTTTTGCGCCATAGCCTGAAAACAATTCTTACCACTTATACAAATGAGAAGATTAACAGTTATTTTGATGTGCGCCGTTTGTGCCGTCATGAATGTGGCCGCACAAACCGTAGCCTCCTCGCCGACGGCTGTTTCAGCCCTCAAGAGCGGCTACTACGTTTTGAAAATGAAGAGCGACAAGACCGATGCCGACGGCAGTTTTGTTTATCGCAAAGGCTCAAACGTGATGTTTGATGCGAAGGGCGCGGCGCATGATTTGACCGGAAAGGCTGTCGACGATGTCAGCTATGTTTTCTACGTGGCCGACAACGGCGGCCAACTGACCATCAAGGCTTTTGACAAAAAAGATTGTTTCTGGCCTGCCATTCCGGCTCCTAAGAACAACGACAAAGAGTGTAATCCCGGCCAGCAGTCGAAAATCGCGCTCGCCGCTTCTGGCCAAAGCTTCACGCCCGTGGCATCTGCCGACGGCTGGAGCTATCTGAAAACGTCGGCCACTAAGTTCGAGAAGAAAAAATGGTTCTGGTCGCAAGGCTATAACACATATAATGTAGACATTTATGTGGTGGCCAACAGCGGCAACGTGTTGGGTTATTGGGATACTGGTGCCGGCGCCTCCAACAATGCGCAGTTCCAGTTCTATGCCGTTGACGATATGTACGACGCCGCAGATGTGGTTTCGTTCAATTATGAATTCTGTTGGAAGGGCGAAGTCAAAAAGTCTCAAGCCGTTTCTTCAGCCATTGCAGGCCGTGCCTTCCCGCAGGCCGTTGGCCTTCCTGAATACGTTGAAGCCCCCCTGCCGACGCGCAAGGTGGAAGTTGGCGATGACGGACAGACCTTCAAGATTGACTGCGTTTCCACTCTGCCTTTCAAATTGAGCTCGGACGAAGCGCCTGTATATTATTATCTGGAAAACGTGCAGGGCACGCGCCTCTATAACAATAATGGTTCGTTGGCGTTCCGTGCGGCAGCGCAGGCTGATGAATTGAACAATGTGCGCAACGATTTGTTTTACGTGAAGGGTAATGCCTTCGATGGCTACCAGTTTACGAGCGTAGGTGCTGGCAAGAATTTACATAGCGAACTTGTTATGTCTCATTCAACTAAATTGCATTTCGGCGGAAGTTCTACAAGTACCAGCACGTGGGAAATATTTAAGACCGAGGGCGGTTTCGCGGTATGCCCCGTTGTCGGTTCTTTTTATTACTATTTTGGTGCCACTAGTCAGAATGTTCTGACAGCCGCCAACAACAAAGAATACGCTTGGCGTTTGAACGACAACGCAAAAGGCATCGGCTTCAAGAACTATGCCGCCGACGATGAAGGTTTTGCTTTCCGCATGGTTGAGCCCACCTTCGAAGTGGAACTCTACAATGTTCCCGGTCAGGGCACGTTCAATTCCACCGCTCTGCCGTTTGACTTCACCATTGCCAAGGACTACGACGGCGATGCCAAGCTCTACAAGGGAACCGTTGAAGGAAAGGAACTCATGCTGAGCGAAGTGGGCCGTGTGCCTGCCAACGCCGGTGTGGTGCTGATGGGAACCAACAGCGAGCAAATCAAACTTGTTGCCACTGCGGGCGTTGAGACTTTGGGAAACAACGACCTCATCGGTACAACCAGTGAAATCGCGGTGGGCCAACTCGATGATAAACTCATCTTCGGCGTGTCGAACGAAACTGGCCTCGTGGGCTTCTTCTCAACCGATGGCAGTGCTTCGCTCCCCGCCAACCGCGCTTACCTCAACAAGGTGGAAGGCCTCATGGCTGTGATGGTTAACCACGGCGGAAACACCACCGCCATCGGCAACGTGCAGAACAATCAGCCTGTCAACGCTCCGGTGTACGATCTCAGCGGACGCCGCGTGACGAAGATGGTCAAGGGCGGCCTCTACCTCCAAAACGGACGCAAATTTATTGCCCAGTAAGAACAAACTCAAGAAAAGCTAAGTATGAAAAAGAAATATATTAAGCCCCAGTCGGAGAGCATCGACCTCTTCGCAGAGGATTCCATGATGTTGGCCGTTAGCGGCGGACAGCACACAGGCGGCTTCGGCAGCAAAACGCAGAGCACCTCAGACTCCTTCAGCGATATGCCTTGGATGGAAACGGAAGAGGACGACGCGGAAGCGTAAGCAGACGTAAGGAAACATTACATAAAGGGGGCTCTAATAATTCTGAAATTTTTAGAAGCACCCTAAAACCAAATCGGGCCGGGATTCTCAGCAGAGAGCCCCGGCCCGATTTCGTTGTTTTATACTGGCGGATGTCTGCAGGAATTTGCGGCGACAGCCGTTTGGTAATCACCAATGGTATTTCACCCTTATTAATGGTGAAAGAGTAACTTGACCATGACTTACTTACTAGGGTGTTCAAAATTCAGAAACATCTCTGCGCGTTTTTGACCAAATAGCATAGCGGTTGCGGCACCGCAACAGGAGGCGCTGCGCGAACATTCGGCGAAACACTGAGGCGAAGCATTGTAGCTCACTTTGCGAGCAAAGTGAGCTACAATGCTGGCGCCGCAACAGACGATTATGCGGGCCAGCGCAAATCGCCACTGCGAGGGCGCTGGCACCTCTTTTCCAACCTTGATTTTCTTGGATTTTGAACGCCCTACTTACTTACCCCTCGCGGCGTTCGCCAACAATCATGAAGACCTCGTCTTTCAGGTCGTCGGGAAGATTGATGCCGCGCAATTGCAGCGAGCGTACCCATCCGGCCACCTCGTCGCTCTTCATGGTGTAGAGCACTTCTTGAAATTGCTCCACTTCCTCGTTGGTGTATTCGTCAGAGGGGCGTCCGCGATAGGCGTCAAGTTCCTCGTCGTCATAATATTCGATGTCGCGGCTCACGGCAGCGAGCAAACTGTCTTTCTCGCACACCTCATGTTGTCCGCAGCAGCCGTCTGGACGCGGTTCCTGAATGTCGGGCACTTCCTCGCCTTTGCGGTGGTACCACCACTGGCGTATGCTGCCAGCGATGAGGGCGATGATGAAAAGTGCTATGAGCGCGTAAATGAGTATTTCCATAGTGTGATATTAAATTATAAGGTCATTTTCTGCACACGTAATCCGTGTGCCGATAGCCTTCAGGTCGTCCCAGAAAGCCGGATAAGATTTGGCAACGACCTCTGGGTGTTCAATCTCAAGATGCTTGCAGGAAAAGGCACACGGCGCGAAGGCCATTGCCATGCGGTGGTCGTCGTAGGTGGCGATGGCGGGATGCGCTTCTGGCGCTGTCTCGTTGCCGTCGTACCACATCTCGCGGTCGTTGGCTTCCACCCTTCTCCCTAATTTTGCCAGTTCGTTTTGCAGCGCCACGATGCGGTCGGTCTCCTTGATTTTCAGGCTTTGCAGTCCGGCGAAGCGGAAAGGGCGCTTGAGAATGGCACACGTCGTCACGAGCGTTTGCGCGAGGTCGGGACACATGGTAAAGTCTGTCATGAGTTCACCTTCGGGCGCCATCTTCGTCAATGTGATGCCCTCTTCGGTGAAGGTCGTTTTGACTCCCAGCGGTTCAAACAATTTCCTGACGACGCTGTCGCCCTGCACACTGTCTTCTCGCAGTCCCGGCAGGTGTATGCAGGCCTCCTTGTCGGGCGATAGCGCCATGAGTTCATACCAATACGATGCCCCGCTCCAGTCGGGCTCTACGTGAAACGCCTGCCCCGCATTGTAGGCAGCGGGCAGAACTTCCAAGGTGTGTTCGTCGCGCCAGTCGGCCTTTGCGCCGAAGTAGCGCATGAGGTTGAGTGTCATGTTGATATAGGGCGTTGAAACCACCTCGCCTTCCAAGTGCAACGTCAGTCCGCGGCGCATGGTCGGGGCAACGAGCAGCAGGGCCGAGATGTATTGCGAACTCACGTCGGCAGGGATGCAGACACTGCCCCCTTCCAACTGGCGTCCGCAGATGCGGAGTGGCGGAAAGCCCTCGGCACCCACATAGCTGATGTCGGCGCCCAGCGTTTTCAGAGCACTGACGAGCAGGCGGATGGGACGTTGTTGCATACGTGCTGTGCCGGTGAGGATATGCTCGCCAGGCGTAACGGCGAAGAAGGCCGTTCCGAAACGCATGGCGGTGCCGGCGGCGTGGATGTCGATTCCGGGCGAACGCTCGGCGAGGGCGCGGCGCAACACCGTCGTGTCGTCGCAGTCGGAGAGGTTCTCCAGTTGGGCGTTGCCAGCCAGGGCCGCGATGATGAGGGCGCGGGCGGAAATGCTCTTCGAGGCGGGCAGCGTGACGGTGCCGCGCAATTGTTCGGGCAGTGCGATATGGTAAGCTTGTGGCATGGGGTCGGTTTTTAAATGTGCCTGAGAATCAGAAACACCCTACAAATTTACGTATTTTTACCCAAGTGCGGCCGAAACTTTCCGACAAAATCGGGCGGCCCGCCGTCGCGGGCTTGGCCTGCCGCTTGCAGACAAGCGATTTCTGAGCGTTTCCTCCAAACAATTCCCCCGAATAATTTTGGCGTTTAGCGTAGCTATCGTAACTTTGTATGCTAAAATGCAGTGGTGTACACCTACGCCACTTACCGAAACCCGTCAACGCAAAAAAATGAAAATTACCGATCTCTTGGCCCAGCATAACGGCACAGCCTTCTCGTTTGAAGTGCTGCCGCCGCTCAAAGGAAACGGCATCGGCGGACTGAAACGTACCATCGACCGCCTGAGGAATTTCAATCCGCAGTACATCAATATCACGACCCACCGCTCGGAGTATGTTTACAAAGACCTCGGCGATGGTCTGATGCAGCGCTTGCGGGTGCGCCGCCGTCCCGGCACCATCGCCGTGGCTGCCGCCATCCAGAATGAATACAACATCCCCGTTGTCCCGCACATCCTTTGTTCGGGTTTTACGCGGGCAGAGACGGAATACGTTTTGCTCGACCTCCAGTTTCTCGGCATAGAGAATCTCCTCGTTTTGCGAGGCGACAAGGCCAAGGAAGACGCATTTTTCAAACCGACGGAAAACGGCTACTCCCACACCACCGAGTTGCAGGAGCAGATTAATTCCTTCAACGCTGGCCACTTCCTCGACGGCAGCGAAATCAAGGTGCCGGGAAAACCTTTCTCTTACGGTGTGGCCTGCTACCCGGAGAAGCATGAGGAGGCGCTGAACATGGAAATGGATTTCGAATGGTTTAAGCGCAAGGTGGAACTCGGAGCGGAATATGCCGTGACGCAGCTTTTCTACGACAACGAGGCTTACTTCCGTTTCGTTGACAAGGCACGCGCCGCCGGTATCAACATCCCCATCATCCCGGGCATCAAACCTTTTGCGAAGCTCTCGCAACTGCAAACGGTGCCGAAGACCTTCCATTGCAACTTCCCCGAAGCGCTGGCCCACGAAGCCGTGAAATGCAAAACCGACGAGGAAGCCAAGGCCCTCGGCATCGAATGGGCCGTCACACAGTGTAAAGAACTCATGGCACACGGCGTGCCAAGCCTGCATTTCTACACCGTATCGGCGGTTGACAGCATCGCCCAAATCGCGGCGAGAATATATTGACCTCAGACCAAGTAGTGGTAATCACCATTACCCAATAAACCATTATCGCTCATGCGCTATTCAGACGTCATCGGACAAAACGACATAAAGGACTTCCTCCAACGCCAATTGCTGGAGAAGCGTGTGCCGCATGCCCAGTTATTCACTGGGCCGGAAGGAAGCGGCAAACTGCCCATGGCGCTGGCCTACGCCTCGGCCCTGCTTTGCCAACATCCCGTTGGCGGCGAAGCCTGTGGGCAGTGTCAGGCGTGCCGCATGGTGGAGCGTTGGGTTCACCCCGACCTCCATTTCGTCTTTCCTGTGGTCAAACCGAAGTCGGGAAGCGAAGCCGTGAGCGACACCTATCTGACGCAATGGCGCGAACAGCTCACCAACAACGTCTATTTCAATCGTCAGACATGGTATAAGCGCATGGGCGTTGAAAACCAGCAGCCCATCATCTCGGTCAAGGAGAGCGAAAGCATTCTGGAGAAGCTGAGCCTCAAATCGAGCCAGGGCGGATATAAGGTGATGCTCGTGTGGCTGCCAGAGCTCATGAACGAGCCGACGGCCAACAAACTCTTGAAAATTCTTGAAGAACCGCCTGCAGAAACCGCCTTTCTCCTTGTCTCTGATGAACCAGAGCGCCTGCTTCCCACCATCTTGAGCCGAACGCAGCGCGTTGAATTTCGTCCGCTCAGCGAACAGGAACTCATGCAGGCGCTCATGAGCCGCAACGCCTTGCAGGAAGACGATGCCAAACTCGTGGCGCATCTCAGCGGCGGCAGTTATGTGGCGGCTTGCAGGCAGTTGCAGATTGACGAAGACCGCGCTTTGTTTTTCGATATGTTCGTGCTCCTCATGCGCCTCAGCTATATGCGTAAAATCAAGGATATGTATGAGTGGGCCAACCGTGTTTCGGAATGGGGACGCGAGCGCCAGAAGCAGTTTCTCGACTATTGCCAGCGCCTCGTTCGCGAAAATTTCATCTGCAATTTCCAGCAGCCAGAACTCAATTATATGAGTCGGCAGGAAGCCGATTTTGCCGTGCGTTTCGCCCGCTTCATCAATGAGCGCAACGTCATCGGCATCATGGACGAACTCTCGGCGGCACGCCGCGACATCGGGCAGAACGTCAATCCGCGCATGGTGTTTTTCGACTCCGCCTTGAAAATGATTGTGCTGCTCATCCAATGACGCGCCGTTGCCCGGCGGGCGACACCTGCCTTATGTATGGTGGGCGATACCTGCCTTACCTACTTCTCAGAACCCCTACAATACAAATATGGATTACGATTTCAAATTAGACGGCTGCCTGCGGGGCTTTTGCGCCAAGGGATGCGGCCGGCAAAATAAACAGCTGAACACCTATGACTATTTGGCCGATGTTCCCGGCAATGACCGGCTCACCGACCTCGTTGAGGTGCAATTTAAAAACACACGCAAGGGATATTTCCGCAACGACAATCATCTGCCGCTCGAAAAAGGCGACATGGTGGCGGTGGAGGCCTCGCCGGGACACGACATCGGCGTCGTGACGCTCACGGGCCAGTTGGTGCCGCTGCAGATTAAGAAGGCCAACCTAAAGGCCGGAACGGAAATCAAGCGCATCTACCGCAAGGCGCGACAAGTGGACCTCGACAAATATGAGGAGTCGAAAGCCTTGGAGGAAGACACCATGATTCGGGCACGCCAGATTGCCAAGGAATTGGAACTCAACATGAAAATCGGAGATGTGGAATATCAGGGAGATGGCAACAAGGCCATCTTCTATTACATCGCCGACGCACGTGTCGACTTCCGCAAACTCATCAAGGTGTTGGCCGACGCCTTCCATGTGCGCATCGAAATGCGCCAGATTGGCGCACGCCAGGAAGCTGGGCGCATTGGCGGCATCGGCCCTTGCGGACGAGAACTTTGCTGCGCCACGTGGATGAAGAATTTCAACAGCGTCTCAACGGCGGCGGCCCGTTTCCAAGATATTTCGCCCAATCCGCAGAAACTGGCGGGACAGTGTGCCAAACTCAAATGCTGCCTCAACTATGAGGCCGACACCTATGTCGAAGCTTCGCGCAAATTGCCGCCACATGACGTGACGCTCGAAACGGCCGACAGCACCTACTTCTATTTCAAGGCCGACATCCTGGCCGGACTGGTCACTTACAGCACCGACAAGCGCCTCATGGCCAATGCTGTCACCATCTCGGCAGAGCGTGCCCACGAAGTGATACGCCTCAACCGCGCAGGCGAAAAACCGCTGAAGCTCGATGAAGGCGAGCATGCAGAACCGCTGAAGCCTGTTGACCTCGCCGAGCAAGACGACCTGACGCGTTTCGACAAGGTGAAACGCCGCAACGGAAAGGGCGGAAACCGCTCACGCAAGCAGGGCGGAGATGCTGCCTCGCAAAATTCCGAGGCGGCAACCGCGCAGCAGGGTGAGAGGGGCGAACAGCGCCGCGACCGCCAGCGCTCTGAAAGAAACCAGCGCCGCGACCGTCAGCGCCCCGACCGCCAGCAGGCTCCAGACGGTTCCCACCGTCCCGACAACAACCGCCGCGCCGCCAAAAATCGTCCCGACCGCAACGCCCAACGGCCTGGCAATCGACAGGCAGAGGAGAATGCCGACAAACAATAATCCCCATCCATGCGAACGAATCTGTGTGCTCTTATCGTTTTGCCCCTGACCGTGGCGCTCTTCTCCGTGCTTTTTGTCGCTTGCGACAGGCAAACGGCCCTGGCTGGCTATCACGACTTGCCCTTAGACGGATGGGAGGCTGGCGACACCGTTGCCTTTCCCCTCGATAGTGTGACAGAAGGCGGCGACTATCTCCTCACGCTCTCCCTGCGTTTCACAGCATCCGAGCGCTATCCCTTCTCCGATATCGCCTTGCTGCTCACGCGCTGCCTGCCTGGCGACACGCTCACCATGCCTCTTCGCTACACGCTTACCACGGGGCGCAGCGACATGGCGGGAAACGGTGTGTCGCTCTATGCCTACGACTTTCCCGTCGACACGCTTTCCCTTGAACCGGGCACGAAGGGACGTTTCATTCTCAAACACAATATGCGGCTCTCGCCGCTCCCTGGCATCCACGACGTGGGGCTTTCCCTGAGGCGTTTGGAATGATACAACACCCCTACCTATTTAACAATAGACATCAATCATGAAAGAATTCATACAATCTGAAGCCAAAGCCGAAACCGCCGTCCTCGTGGCCCTCATCACGAAGACGCAGGACGAGCGAAAGACGGCAGAATATCTCGATGAGCTGGAGTTTCTGGCGGAGACCGCCGGAGCTGTCACCGTCAAGCGCTTCACGCAGCGCCTCGACGGACCGAGTTCCGTGACTTACGTCGGAAAAGGCAAGCTCGACGAAATTCGGCAATACATCGTGGCTGAGGAAGACGCTGAGCGCGAAGTGGGCATGGTCATCTTCGACGATGAACTCTCCGCCAAGCAGTTGCGCAACATCGAGCGCGAACTGAAAGTGAAAATCCTTGACCGCACCTCCCTCATCCTCGACATCTTCGCCATGCGCGCCCAAACGGCCAATGCCAAAACACAGGTGGAATTGGCGCAATATCGCTATATGCTCCCGCGTCTGCAGCGTCTCTGGACCCACCTCGAACGCCAAGGCGGCGGTTCGGGCGGTGGCGGCGGAAAAGGCTCCGTGGGACTCCGTGGACCGGGCGAAACGCAGCTCGAAATGGACCGCCGAATCATCCTCAATCGCATGGCGCTCCTCAAACAACGCCTTGCCGACATCGAGCGTCAGAAGACCACGCAGCGCAAAAACCGCGGTCGCCTCATCCGTGCGGCGCTCGTTGGATACACTAATGTCGGGAAGTCAACGCTCATCAACCTCCTGGCAAAGGCTGAGGTGTTTGCCGAAAACAAACTCTTCGCCACGCTTGACACAACGGTGCGCAAGGTCATCATCGAAAATCTTCCCTTCCTCTTGGCCGACACTGTCGGTTTCATCCGCAAGCTTCCCACCGACTTGGTGGAGTCTTTCAAGAGCACGCTCGACGAGGTGCGTGAGGCCGACCTCCTGATTCATGTGGTCGACGTGTCGCACCCCGACTTTGAAGAACAGGTGGAAGTGGTCAACAAAACGCTCTGCGACCTCGGTTGTTCCGACAAACCGCAGATTATGGTGTTCAACAAAGTGGATGCCTACACCTGGGTGGAAAAAGAGGCCGACGACCTCACGCCTGCCACGCGCGAAAACCTCTCGCTCAGCCAACTGAAGAAAACTTGGATGGCCCGCCTCGGCGACGACTGCATCTTCATCTCTGCCCGTGAGCGCCAGAACATCGACGAACTGAAGGAACTCATCTACAGCCGCGTGCGCCAGCTCCACGTGCAGAAATATCCTTACAACGATTTCCTCTTCCAGCAATATGACGAGAACGGCGAGGCACAGTGACGCCGCCCGTCCTTTGTGGAAACGAACACCGAACTCTCCGCGGAATCCCCAATCCGCATGACGATACAAACACAAAAAAGGCCGACAGGTTTTCCTGCTCGGCCTTTTTTGTGTATTGGAATTTGTGGCGCGGAAGCAAAACGAGTCTGCGGCATCGCTCAGCCATACAACTTAAACCGCAGTATTTAAGACAAAGTCATCCGTCGGCTAAGAAGAAGTCATCTACTCGCGGCCGCCGTTCGTGCTGCTCGCGGCCGCCAGTAGCGCTACTCGCGGCCGCGAGTAGATGACTTTGTAAAGGGGGCAGGAAACGGTTGGTGGGGAATTGTCGTCTTCACGGGGAGAATATAAATAAATACTTTGTTGAGATAGTGGTCGGCGGCCATAACAGCACTACGACTTTTTTACTGAAAAAGCTGTGGATTTCTGATGAGATTTTTGTATCTTTGCTTATAGCTTTGAGTCTTTGAGTGATGTTGTTTATTATATCTAATTTTCTCATTTTCCGTGATATACGGAAGTACTCAAAGTCCTTTTGTTCAATGGTCAGTTCTAAATCCGAAATTTGAGTTATGACCACAAATGAAATAGATGAAAAGTCGTTTGGTTACGCATACCGCCTCTTTGAGTCTGGCGATTTAGATAAGATTCCTGTTGGCACTGTGGCTGGTCTTCAGCAGATACACCAATATCTGTTTGAAGGTTTGTATGCTTTTGCAGGCGTCATTCGGGACAAGAATATTGCCAAGGGTGGCTTTCGTTTTGCCAATACGCTCTATCTCGACGCTGCTTTGGCAGCCGTGGAGCGGATGCCAGAAGACACCTTTGAACATATCATAGAGAAATATGTTGAGATGAACGTGTGTCATCCCTTCATGGAAGGCAATGGCCGTTCCACCCGCATCTGGCTCGACATGATGCTGAAACGCTCGCTCGGAAAAGTGGTCAACTGGCAGTATGTGGACAAAGACCAATATCTCTCCGCCATGGAACGCTCACCCGTCAACGACCTTGAACTCCGCTTTCTCCTCTCGCAGAATCTAACCTCCGATACGGAGAACCGCGAAGTGATATTCAAGGGAATTGAGCAGAGCTATTATTATGAGGGATATGAAAGGTAAGTTTTTCCGTTTCTTGCATCCTATCTGTAAGGGCAAAAGTAAAAGTCAACCGTTTGCCCATACTTTTGCCCTTACAGGTAGGGTGTTCAAAACCCCAAAAACTCTGCGCGGTTTTGAGCCAAATAGCATGACGGTTGAGGCACCGCTGCCCCTGAAAGGGGCTCATATTCCAGGATAGGGGCTCGCCCCTATCTCCTCCCAGTTCTCATCGATTCTCGCTGCTGCCCCTGTAAGGGGCGCATATCGTGGGCGGGGCTTGCCCCGCAATAAGATTCGAGATATGAGCCCCTTACAGGGGCGAGGTTCTTAATTCGGCCTCAAGAGGTAGGGGCAAGCCCCTACCCTAAATATGAGCCCCTTACAGGGGCAGCTATCGCCTCTCTACCAATCTTGATTTTTCTGGATTTCTTGCCCCCAACCTATTTCCCCTCTATAAACCAAGCAGGTGGTCAGAAAAGTTTTGCCTTTCTGACCACCTGCTTTCTTATTATTCAACCAGTTCTTTTGGCGGTGCTTGCCAGAAATATTCGTCGTCGCTGGTTGTTTGCCCCCATTTGTATTTGAATCCTTCCGGAACGAGCGTGATGCTTTCCGATTTCTGGGTGCGGTCGTGCGATTCGGCTTCGCTCCTTGAATGGAGGTTAGATGCTAAGATGTAAAGGTTCTTGGCCATATATTCTTCCAGGTAGCCTTCCACAGTCTGTTTGCTTTCGTGGTTCCAGTTGGCATCTTCGTTGAGAATGAGTTTCTTTCCAGCCTGCAGGCGTTCGCGCACCTCTCCCGGATGCAGCCAGAGGCCGTTTTCGTCCGTCACATAGGCGCAGAAAGTGGGGTCGACCCACACCCATTTGTTCAGCTGGCGGCTCCAGGCAATGGTGATGACGTGGCAGTCGTTGTCTGTGTCGTATTCCCTCGACTGGCAGGTGATGTAGCGTGCCGGAATGTTTTCCGCCAAGAGCGCTTCGCAGAGCATTTCCGCCATGAAGCGGCAGTTGAGGCCGCGCTTTTCCGTTTGGCAGAGTTGGTAGAGATCTACACAATTGTAGCGGCATTTAGGCCAGCTTGAACTGCCGTCGTGGCGCACGAGGTCGTGCAGCCAATAGAGCAGGCGCTTGATGCGTGAGAGGTCGTCGCCCGTTCCAGCCACCTCATCGAGATGGAAGAAATCGCGGGTGCGCGTGAGCAGCGAATCGTTGGGCGAAGCGTAGGTGAAGGCTGGCATTGTCTGTCCCGTGCGTTTGTAGGGCGCCGATTGCTTGAGAATCTCCAGTTTGGTTTCTTTCTTCGGTCGCGCCGCAGCGGCCTCTTGGAATTTCTTTGAAACAGCCTCCAGTTGCTGTGTCATCGGGGCGTTGCCCGTTTTCTTTGCCATGTCGAAGAGCAGGTTGACAATGGTTCCCGGAGAATCGACAAAGAAATCCGAGGTGCCCGTCAGGCAGAGTTTTCCCCACGTCTCAACATACGCCATGCAGCCCTTCCAATTGCAGGCTTTGAGCGCCTTGGCGTCGGTGGCCTGCGGGAAAAACGCTGCAAAATTGCTTTGCAGCACAGGGGCCCTCAGCGTGTAGCCCTTCAGTTGCGGGCATTCAATGGGCTGTCCGTAGTATGTTGTGAGAATAGGGCCTTTGAAGACAACACTTGTCAGCACGGGGCAGTTCTTGACAAACTGTGCGCCGCCCGTGCTCAGCACGCTTTGATGGAAGGTGATGCGGGAAAGTTTGGGAAGGTTGTTGAAGACGTAGCCGTCGATGTGACCGACGTTTCCGATGAAATCCACGCTTTCGAGGTTGGGAAGCGCGGAGAACGTGTGGGCGCTGACGTAGAAAACGTTGCCCAGCATCACCTTGCGGAGCGTTGTTGAGCCTTCGATGACCGCGGCCAGATTCAATCCGCTTTCCATATCGGTCAGCGTGGTTTTTCCCAAGTTGAGCACTTCCAACAGGCCGCCTTCATGCTTCTTCTCCGAATTGTCGCGTCCGGCAAAGCGTTTCAGGCTTTGCACATCGTTGGCGTTGAGCATTCCGGTGACAGAGAGGTCCTTTATGTCGTTGTCGGCATAGCCTTTCAGCAGTTCCGTCAGTGTGCCGGGTGTCACGACTTTAATTTTTACGTTTTTGCCGCCCGCCAGTGCGCTCGCGGCGCAGACACACAGGCAGCAGATGAGAGAGAGGATTTTGTTCATACGGTGGGGTCGTTTTTTGTAAGTACAAAAGTAAATATTTTCTTCGGCGTCAAGAGATGCGACGGCATAAATTCTCGAAAGGAAGAAAAGGGGCAATACCTCCGAACAGGTTCTTCCGTATTGCCCCTTGGGGTATGATTCACTAATTGTTGCAAGCAGGTGTTTAGTTATTTGTAGCCATATTGCGCGTCGAGCGTGGCCACGCGAGTTTCAATCCAATTTTTGATGTAGTCGGCTTCCGCTTCGAAACTGAGGCCTGCATTGCCTGCGCTACGCCATTTCTTGGCCTCTCGCTTCATGGCACCGCTGCTTCTCATGAGTTGCCAGTAGGCAGAGAAACGTTGGTTGAGATTGTCGGGGGCGAAAACCGTGCGGCGCAGTTCGCAATAGCGTTTAGCCCGCATCTCGTTCCAATTGTTGGCATTTAGGTGCGTCAGTCGTTCGAAGAGCGCATTTTGCGTGTTGGAGTTACGGAGGAAGTTGCGATAGTTGTCGGTGGCATCGCAGCCATATTGCCGTCCTCCCCAGTCGCGTCCAAAGACGCCGTCGAGGTCCCAGGGAATCGGCGTGAGCTTCTTCGATTTCGTCACGTCGCCCACCGCCCAATACATATTCTTGCCGCTGTTGTCTGTTGCGTGAAGCAGTTCGATGAAGAGATAATAGTTGCAAACGGCAGAGAGGTCAAAGCATTTTCCCACGTTGGCAACAAATTCCTCGTCGCTTGCCGAGGCGGCGAGTGCCGCCCCGTCGTGGAGCGGTGTCCAGTCGGTTTTGCGGCTGTTTTCCACTTTCGGGTATTTGCACTCCCAGTGGTCCCAAACGCCGCTGGCGTTGTCAAACGAAGGCGGTTGACTACCGACGGGCCTGTTTATCCTGCGGTCGTAGCCCAAGAGCGTCCATGTGCTCCATTGCTTCGACTTATAGAGCAGGCCGCGCGGCCCGTTTTTCTCTGTTTTCGTCAGGGCGATCTGCTTGCGGTCGATGCGTTCCGAGAAATTATAGATGCCCTGGTAGCTGCCGTTGACAAACACTTCCACCAGGCGGCCGCTGGCCCCCGTCTTCACCTTTCCCTTCGCATAATAAGGGCGCACGTCCATGTCGTTCCAGAGGTCCATCGCCACGCGGTTTCTCATGCGGGCGTGGTCAATGGCCATAGCGTCGAGAATCCAATAGTTGTCGGTGCGGAGGTCGAGGAAATGGCGGTCTTGCTTCTTGCCAGTGGCGTCGACGAACTTCACGGCGTAGGCCTTCTTCGGGAAGAGCGTGGCATAGTCGCCGCGGTGGCGCACGGCGGCAGTGAGCGTGGAGTCGGTGTCGCGGTGTTGCGGGTCGAGAAGGCGGAAGGTGGCCGAACTGAAACTGGATTTCGAGACCGCGCGGCTCGTGGTGAGTTCGATGACGGGCAGGAAGGTAAACGTCAGCCATGCCCCCTGCACCGTGTCGTTGTTTTGCACGAGGGCAAGACGGTAGGTGTGGCCGTTGGTGGGCTTCGTGAAGCGGAATGTGCCGCCCGTTCCCACCTTCTTGCCGTCGACGAAGAGCGTTCCCTTCTTCTCCGTCGTGGCGATGCGTCCCGTAAATTCCTTGGCGTTTTTGCTTTCGCTGATGGCGAAGAGATGGGAAGACGAAAGGCTGTTGAACACCGGGCGGATGCCGTTGATGGTGAACGAGAGCTGTTGTGTGTTGCCCTGAATGCGGCGCACTTCTGTGGTGACGGCCACGGAGGGTGCCTTGTGTCGGACGGTCTTTCCGGTGTAGGTGCGCGTTTTGGCGTTGCCGCTGAAGCAGTTTTTCGGCAGGTTGACCTTTTCGCCGTCAAATTCCGTCACCACGCGCCCCTTCTGGTCAATGAGGAAAAAGCGCTCGTTGTCGTGCAGCGTGGTGCTCGTGTTGCCGTAGGTGCCAACGATGTGGTTGTTGAGGCGCACATCGAGATAGTGGTAGGGGATGTGAACGTTTTTGATGCCGAGGCCGATGTTGGCGGCATAAATCGTCCAGCGCGATTTGTCGCCGTGGTCGCCTGTGCTGAGATAGATGTAACGGCGGTTGGCGGTGCGCTGTCCGTCGAAGGTGAAGTAGCGGTTGGTGGCGGCGTTGCAGATGGTGTAGTTCCCATCTTTGTCTTTCGTGATGACCCACCATGCACTTTTGTCGACGGCGACGCTGCGCATCATGTTTTCGCCGTTGTTGAGATACATCACCGATTGGACCTGGTTGCCCTCGCATTCAATGTTGTATGTGATGGCCTGTTCGATGTAGCTCGATGGCATGATGCAACCGTCGGTTCGGCAGACCGTTCGGATTTGGTAAAGTCCGCCCGAAACGAATTTCACTTTGTCGGCGTGCAGCGAGAGCGTGTAGGCGGCGAGGAGGGCGAGCAGGAGCGTTTTGATGGATGTATTGGAAAAGGTTTTCATAAGAGTCGTGTAGGGATGGTGGGTTAGTGAAGCGGTGGGACCACCTACTTAGTATTTGTTTTCATTCATGCGGATGATGGCCGCGATGTCGGTGGTGCGGAGTTTTCCCGTGAGCTGGATGATGCGTGAACAATAGTTGCTGCGGAACTTGAAGATGAGCAGTTCGCTGATGTTTTTGCCGTGTGTGCGGTGAACGTACACAGCAATCTCCTTGTCGTCCCATTGAGAGTGCATCACGCGCTCGTATTCCTTTTTCGCTGTCACGCGTTCCATGTCCTTCCGCACGGAAGTGGTGGTGGAACGCGAATGTGTGTGGAGCGCCAAAAGACTTGTCAGCCGCGATATGACCCCCGACACGTCCCACACGTTGCTTTGCAGCATGTTGCTGTTTTTGGCCGCTTGCAGCATTTCTTCCGACACGTAGGTGCGGGCCATTTTGCTGTTGTTGGCATAATGGTCGAAGGAATAGAAAACTCTGACATTGCTGTCGGCCGTGATGGTCAAAACCACCGGCACTTCTTCTGCGTGGAGCGCATGGGAAAGGGGGAGCGCACCGCAGAGCAGAAAGATGGAGGAAAGGATGAATCGTTTCATGGTGGAGTTGGTTTGATGAGAATAAGTAACTACTAAAGAGGCGTGGGGACGGCAGGGCGGTTGGGCAAGCGAAACGGCGTATGAAATCTATGCAAAGAAAACCTACTTCGTTACCTTTGGGTGGTCGCGAGCGACCTGTGCAAAACAGAAAATATTGGCAGGTTTCTATGCCCGCCGCCTGTCGTGCCCCACGCTTTAAGGGAAAGTGTCCTAAAAATATTCGGCTTGGAACACTTCCAAACGGTTATGATAATGATTGTTCTGGGCAATGGATGGGGCGTAGGTTGGTGGTCAGAATTAATCAGACACCAACTTGTCAAGGCATCGGACCTCCCAAGTCTTCTTCGCCAGAGAGTCCCTGGCAGAGGTCGCGCGAGATGATGTTGAGCGTTTGGTGTACTTCCTCAATGGCCTCTTGTGGCGTTTGGCATGTGTCGGTGTAGACCGTCTGTTGCGGTATCATCCAGCACCACACGCCGACGGCGAGGGCAGCGACACTCGCGGCGATGCCCGTCATGGTCAGCCATCGCATGGCACGCTGATGGCGGCGTTCACGCTTTCGGAGGCGGTTTGAGATGCGCATCTGCAAGCCCACAGGCATAGGCACGTCGGCCGTTTCCGACAGGGCCATCACCATCTGGCGGTCGGGCTGCAGGTCTTCGGGGCAATCGTTCGTGCGAAACCACTCCCGCAGCGAGTGTTCCTCGGCGTGCGTCGTTTCTCCGTTGTAGAAGCGTTGCAAAAGTTGGCGTATGTCTTCAGATGTCATCATTTTGTATTGGGTTTTTGTGTTGGTTAATGATGGGGCCGTTGGATTATCCGTGTTTCATTTCCTCTTCGTAGGCCGCCCGCAATTGTCGGCGGGCGCGGGAGAGAATCATTCTCAGGTTCACCTCCGTTTCCCCCGTAATCTCTGCCATGTCGTGGAAACTGCATTCTCCAACGTGGCGCAGGGCCACAACGCGGCGCGACCGCGGGGAGAGCCGCGCCAGGAGGCGCTTTAGCAGGCCGTGCGTTTCGCGGTGTTCCATCTCAGTTTGTGCTGTGGCGGCGTTGATGTCTGTGGGCGCGTTGTGCGCTTCAGCGATGTCGGCGGCGGCGCGGCGGTTGCGTAGCATGTTGAGACTGATGTGGCGCAGCGTGGTCATGAAATAGCCCTCGGCATTTTCCATGCGTTCAAGTTTATTTCGCTTTTCCCACAGGCGGGCAAACGTGTCTTGCACGGCGTCTTCCGCATCTTCCGCATTGCCAAGAACAGAAAAGGCCACGCTGTAGAGGCGCGGAGTCAGTTGGAGATATTTCTGTTCGAAGCTTTGCGTGTTCATGCCGTTGAGGTTAGAGCCGAAGTGTAGGCTGGAGGTGACTGCCTTCTGTGGCGTGTTTCTATTGTTATAACACGAAGGGATGGATTTTGTGACAAGAAAAAGAAAGTTTTTTTAAGCCGGTGGTCAAAAATATTGTTTTTTGAAGGATGGCCGAGAAAAAAAGACAAGGGGGCGCTCCAAACCATGCGGTTCGGAACACCCCCGTTGTCGAAAGCTTAGTGGTGGTGAAAGAATAAAGCTTTCAACATTGCGTAAAACCACCTACTCAAAATAGAAGGAGAGCACCACCATTGAGGTCGTGGCGCGGTCGATGCTCTGTGTATAGACAAATTGTGTGGGGTCGGTGAGGTCCTTGCGGTTTTTCTCCAAAACGTTTCCCAGCCCGAAGCAGAATTTGAGTTCTGGGATGAGTTTGAAGAAAGGAAGGTAGAGGTCGCACCCGATTCCCGTTTCAAGCATGAGGTTGAAGGCTTTGGTGCGCAGGAGCGTGTGTTTGTTGGCCGTCAGGTCGTACATCGGCGAGAGTCCTGCCACGACGTAGGGCCGATAGTTGTTGAAGCGCGGCGCACTCACTTTGAGGTCTATGGGCAGTGCCACGTAGGTCGACTTCATGTCTTGCGAGTTGCGTCCTTCGTCGGCCAGATTGCGGAAGCGTATGTGCTTACTGCCGAAGTGGAGCGAGGGGATGAGGCGCAGGGAGAACGTCGGATTGAATTTCCATTCGCCGAGCACGCCGACAGAAAACCCGAAATTGTGGCGGTCGTTGGCGGCAACCCACTGTGCTCCCGTTGCGGGGTCGATGAAACCGTTGTTGGTCAGAGAGAGCCCCTGGTCGTGCAGGCCGACGGTGAATCCGTAATGGAAGCGGCGCTCATCAATAAACGGTTTGTTTTGCACCTTGCGTTGTTGGGCACAGACCGACAGGCTGCAGCCCGCAAAGAGCAGCAGCGCCATAATGCGGCAGACGCTCGGAAGGAGTTTCAAATGGTTGTGCATAGGCAATGGGGGAGGGTTGGCCTCCGAGAGGGAGGGTTAGTTGACGTTCATGCTGAACGACCATGTGCCGTCGTTGTCGTAATATTTGCCAGAGTAGGTGCTGCCGTTGACGTAGCCTTCATAGCGGCCGCCGCCATTCTCATAGATGAGCAGTTTCTTCGAACCGTCATAATAGTTGCCCGAGATGTCCAGTGTGGTGTTGTTGAAACTGGCCGTTCCGCTCACTTCGCTGTCGTTGTCAACGGTGAACACGAGGCGTACGTAGCACGATTTGTCGCCATCGCTGTGGTGGAGATAACCCGTGATGACGTTGGTGTTGTCGTCGCTGGAAGTGCTGGAGGAATGGCTGTTTGACGCGTTGTCGGTGTTGTACACTTCTTCAACGTCGGGCTCAGCCAGCGTGTCGGCATCGTAGGTGTCCGATTGTGTCGGCGTGTCGTCGGTTTCATAATCCACTACTTCCACATCGTTGCCGATGCTGTCTTCGCTGTTGTCGCTTGATTTAGAATCGTCGCCCAGAACTTTGGTGGCGATAAACCATGTGGCACCAATGAGGATGATGGCGCTCAGAATGCCGATGACGACCCAGAGCACCGTGTTGTTGCGGCGCGGCGGCTGGTTGAAAGAACCAGAGGGCGGCACAGTGCCAGGATTGGAAGGCGGCACGGTTCCAGGATTGGAGGGCGGCACGGCACCAGGGTTTGACGGCGGAACGGCACCAGAGGCCACGGTTGCCGGGCCAGAAGGTGGCACGGCGCCAGGATTGGAGGGCGGCACGGTGCCGTTGCTGACGATGCGCGTTTTTGGTGAAGCATCGACTTCCGGCACCGGCGGGATGTCGTCGGGCACAGGGGGCGGCGTTGTGCCGTTGTTTGTGTTAATGGTGGTGTTTGTGTTGGCATCGGCGTCAGGGGCCGGTGCGCCACACACGGGGCATTCCTTCAGATCGTCGGGAAACTGATGACCGCATATAGAACAAGTCTTCATGATGTTTTTTGTTTTTTAGATGGCAGGCGCAGTGGCAGTTGCTTTCGGTTGGGGTATGCAATGCTTTAGTAATGGTGAAAGAATAAGTTGACCAATTTTGTGGAGTAAGGATTTATTTCTTTTTTACCATTACTTAGGTCGGCGCCTTGATGATGTAGGACAATAAATGGAAAGGGAGAATGGCTTCTTGGCAGGAGACAACAGAAATGCTGTGAGAATTGATGATGGGCATCCCTTGTCGTTCCGTCAGTATTTTCTCCCGATTCTATGAACAAGCAAATTTAAGGAAAAGGCTTGAAATGGGCGAATGGTGGGCCGATTTTTTGGGGATGCTTTGGAAAACGAGGCGGGGCAAACGGGAGAGCGTGAACTTTGCACTGGGTGGTGCAATTAAAAGCGGGCACCGTCCCTCGCTTGTCACAAGTTTGGTGGGCACCCGCTTTTGTTCCATGAAAACGCTGAGTGTGCCGTTCATCCCATTGTTCTGTGTGTGGCACACGAGATAATATATGAATAAATGTTCCTCAAGAATAAAAGGCTTCTGGCGGGAGCATTGCAGCGGCGGCTGCCGCATCCCTTTCTTGTTCTTTTAATTTGTGGGGGCATTCTTGACTTGCTCGTTGCCCTCATATAGCCTTCCTTCGCTAATACATTCTGAGAGGTTTTCGTCTTGAACAGCGGCACCTTTGCCGTTGTCCGATGTGCAAATTAAGTAAAAACGAATGAAACCGGGCAACCAAAAAGGTGTCCGGTTTCGTTCAAATGGTAAAAAATGCCTGATTTCGTATCATTTGGAAGTAAATTTTACGATATGGAAGTGTGGCGGGAGGTCCTTTCGAGCAGATAATTAGTAATGGTAAAAAAATAACTTGACCAATTTTGTGGAGTAAGGAGTTATTTCTTCTGCCCTGTCTTTTTGCCGTTTTTGAAATTTGTCATCGGTCACATAGCCCGCTATG
>OIZO01000702.1_pt1 | contig 20799 bp, 26 predicted proteins | sample 1588551 | NCBI WGS metagenome assembly OIZO01 (sample SAMN03283271) | human gut metagenome | biome: human-associated habitat; material: feces | host: Homo sapiens | place: Peru | collected 2012 | reverse complement strand
TGAATTACTCATTATTGGAAATAGTTCTATATCATCTTTCCATAATATTGTTAATTTTTTTATATCTTGTTTACTAAATCTTTCTCCTAATTCTTTTATTGTTATAACTTCATTATAATTCATTATCTTATCAAATGGAAAGTATGAAAATCTTGATAAAATTAAGTTATCAATTTCGTTAAATTCAGATTGACTTAATTCTAAATCTCCTCTCCATTTAATATAATCACATACATTTGACATTCTTAATTACCTCATTTTATTTATAATATTGCTATTATTTTGGGTATAAATATTATTAGCCCTATAATTGCTGATGATATTGCAAAAATTAAAACTGCTCCTGCTGCAACATCTTTAGCAAATTTTGCCTTAGGATTTATCTCTGGCATTGCTATATCTACAACAGTCTCAATTGCACTATTTAACATTTCTCCTCCGATTACTAATCCAAACAATATTATACATATTATCCATTCCATTTTACTAATTTTTAAAAATATTCCTGCAATTATTACTAAAATCATTATTGATATATGTATTTTTAGATTTCTTTCAGTTTTTATTGCTGAAAATACTCCTTGAAATGCATATTTGAAACTGCTTATTACATTTTTACTCTTTTCTATCATCTTTATTTTTCTCCAATACAAATTTATTTACTAGTTCTATATATATTATAAGATATGCCAATGAGATTAAGAATCCTCCTAAAACATCACTTGTATAGTGAACTCCTAAATAGATTCTGCTTACTCCTATAACACAGATTAAAATACTTAATATTATGATTAATGTTCTTTTCAAATGTTTATTATTAATATATTTATAAATTAAATATACCAAATATCCATAAAATGCTAAACTAACCATAGAATGTCCTGATGGAAAACTGTATCCTGTTTCTTCTATAATTCTAAATTCTGTTGGACGTGGTCTTTGCATTATGAATTTTATAATTTGATTTAATATTGTTACAATTCCTAGATTTGCAATTATTGAGATTCTTATTTTTTTATCTTTTATTACAAAAAATAATATTGTTGTTAATGATATAATAAATATTGCACCTCCAAAATTTGTTATGAATTTAGCAATAGGTGTTGATACATTAAATTTGAATAGCTTTGATATAATGTCATATCCAACTATATCTCCATTCATTATTTCTTGATGAAATACATCTTCAGCTAATGCTAAAAATCCTATTAAACATATAAATAATAACATCCATCTCCAATTGTTTTTTATAAATTTTATTACATTTTCTTTCATGATTTCTTCTTTCTCTCTTACTTTTTTCATTCGATATTATTTCTTTTTTAATATAACATAAAAATAGAGATTTTTCAACTTAATTTTTTCTTTATATGGAACAAAAAAAAGACCTCCTACACAAAAATGTGCAGGAAGTCTTTTTTGAGGTTAGATGATATTCATGATCTTCACTCGAAGCTCACTATCATCCTCAGAAACAACATCGAAAAGACATTCCTTGAGCTGACGCTCAAAAACCGAAGAGTTTTTGACATATTCAGACTGCCGATCCCAGCCAACCAAGCTACACTGGAAGAGAGGAGTGATATCCACCATCGTCTCTCCACTAGCCTTAGCATTTTGGATAGCAGCTACCACCATCCGGGAAGTCCATTCTTCCCATTCATAGTGGCCAAGATGGCCACTAACCATCTTGTAAATGTCATTCTTCTTCAGCTCCAGGTCCTCCTCATTCAATTGGAGCATCACCCGCTTATGCGGATTAAGCTTCCAGCCAATGTTTTCAAGGCCTGCTGCTTCGCGAGAATTTTCGTAGTCATACATTTTATGACCTACCTCCATTTCTATAAAATATGCGCATATTATATCAAATTATACTCAAAAAGTCAATCATTTTCTTTGACAACTTCAATATCAAAAAAGATATTAAAAAATTAATATCTTTTTAACGTTCCGCACAAGTTGGATTTGACCAATATTTTGGATAAGATTTTCCAGTTCTATAAGCTTCTTCCCCACTAACAATAATATCAGCTAATTCTTGTGTATTAGTATATGACGTGTCTACTACCAAATCATAATTGTTTTCATCTAATAAATTAATACCATATTTTTCTTTATATCTTTCTATTTCTCCAAGTTTTCTTTTTCTTGTTTTTTGAATTGCTTCATCTACTGTTTCATATTGATCTTCAGAGCCACGTGTTGTATCATAAAATACTCTTTTTCCTGCAATTGCTTCATTAACAGTCAATCTTATTGCATATGAATCTGGTACATTACTCCATGCAAGTCGTGAATCAATAATATAAACATCGTTTGGTCTTTCTTTTTCGTTAATCTCTTTTCCTTTTCTTGCAATTTCATCATCAATTAATCCATCTATTGATTGCAATTTTGTCATAAACTCTTTATCATTTTGAATGTCTGCTAAACTTACATTTGTTCTGTCTGGATATCTTTTTAAATATTCTTTTTTTACAGTTTCTCTAAATACATCACCAACAGATATTATATAAACATTAAATCCTTGTTTTTCATATTTACTTTTTATCTCTTTTACTACTGTTGACTTTCCACTTGCTGGTTCTCCAGATATTGTTATAATTTTATTTCTTATCTTTTCCAACTTTATAATCTCCTTTTTATAAAACATCTTTTTTATTTTACCATTTTTTTAGTTTTTTGTCAACTTCTGTAAATACTTTATGTAATTGTTTCGGACATATAAAAAAACATTATATCTAAATTATAAATATAATGTTTTTTACTCATATTCTATGATATTGAAGCATCATAAATTTTAACTATTACATCATGTAATTTTTGATCAAATTCTTCTTGTGATTGGTTTGCATTTAAATCTTGTAATAATGCTCTTGAGAAACTTGCAATCATTTTATTATTTTTAGCAAGTAATTCAACAGCTTTATCTATATCATATCCACCTGAAAGTGCTACTATTCTTACAACACATTCATAATCATATAAATCTAGATAATGATTTGCAATTGTTGGAATTGTGAATTTAAACATAATTTTATCTTCTTTATTCCATGTATTTAATCTTTCGATTATTTCTGCTTTTAATATTTCTTCACATTTTTCTTTTTCAGGAGCATTTATATCTACTTCTGGTTCAATAATTGGAACTAATCCAGCATCACATATTATTTTTGCAAATTCAAATTGTTGTGCAACTATTGCTTTTATTCCTTCTACATTTGGTTCGTAGATTACTGATCTCATTTTTGTTCCAAATACATGTTTTTCAACTGCTTCTTTTAATTCAGTTTCAAGTTCTGGAATTGGTTTCATTAATTTAACACCATTGTTTTGTTCTGCTAATCCTTTATCAACTTTTAAGAATGATACTATTTTCTTTTCATTCCATAAGTAATCTGCTGTAAATTCTCCATTTACTTTTGAAAGCATTGTTTTTTCAAATAATATTGCTCCAATTATATGTTCATTTGTGAATGATTTACTTGTAAATACTCTTTTTCTCATTTCATGTATTAAATCAAACATTTCTTCTTCAGTACTATAAGCTGTTTCTGGTATTCCATAAGCTTTTAATGTTTTACTGCTACTTCCACCACTTTGGTCTAATGCTGCAATAAATCCTCTTTTATCTTTCATAATTTCATACATTTCATTATTCATTTTTATTACCTACCTTTTCATAAGATTTGACATTTTAGTTATATCACAACAGAAAAATCTTATCAACTATTTTTTTAAATAATAATGTCTAATTGGTTTTAAATTATCATCTAATTCATAACAAATTGGATTTCCTGTTTGTAATTCTAACTTTATAACATCTTCATCACTCATGTTATCTAGATATTTTATAAGTCCTCTTAAACTATTTCCATGTGCTGCAATAATAACTTTTTTACCTTTTTCTAATTCTGGTTTAATGTCTGAATCCCAATATTCAACAACTCTTTTAATTGTATCTATTAAATTTTCTGTTTTTGGTAATTCGTCTTTTGTTAAATCTTTATATTTTGGATCATTTCCTGGATATCTTGGATCTGCTTCTTCTAATTCTGGTGGTCTTACATTTGTACTTCTTCTCCATAAAAGAACTTGTTCTGCACCATATTTTTCTTTTGTTTCGTCTTTATTTAGTCCTTGTAATGCACCATAATGTCTTTCATTTAGTTTCCAACTTCTTTTTATTTCTATATTTTCTTCTCCCATTTCTTTTAAAATGTAGTCAAGTGTATTTTCAGCTCTTTTTAAAACAGATGTAAATGCTAAATCAAAATGAAATCCTTGTTCTTTTAATACTTTTCCTGCCTCTTTTGCTTCCTCTACTCCTTTTTCTGATAATTCAACATCTGTCCATCCTGTGAATTTATTTTCTAAATTCCACATACTTTGACCATGTCTTACTAATACTAATTTAATCATTTTTAATCACATTCCTTTCTTACATTTTTCAACCTTATTATAATTATTTGCAAAAATAATGTCAATATTATTATTCTAAAGCAACATCTAAAATTGTTATACTTACAAATCCAATTGCAAAAAATAATTTTTAATAATATTGTAAAATACTCCAATTGGTTAAACAAATAAGACAGAGAATTAACTCTGTCTTAACTTATTCTATAATGTCCAATAATATCTGTTTTTACTTCAAGTATATCTTCCTCATATGCCCTTTGAACTGGACTAGCATGATGTATAATAAATGGTGTTCCATTTTTATTTCTTTTATCAGATATAATTCCTATATGATTTTTAAATACAATAATATCTCCACCTTGCCATTTTTCAAAATCTTTTATATCTGTTGTTAATGAAATTGCATTATTGTCAAAATATACTTTCAAATTTCTAACTCTCCTAAAATCAATGTTTTTATCTATTTTTTCTATATTATATTGTGATTGATGTTCAACAATATCTGCATTTACAAGTTCTTGTAAATTATATCCAGCTTCCAATAGTCCAAAGCCCACTACATCTGTACATACTCCATATTCATCATTTGGATATCCTGTATTATAATATTTACTTTTATATTTAGGCTTTGTTGCAATATATCTTCTTACATTTTCTAATATATCTGTTTGATCATCTATGCCATCTCCATCTTTATCTGTTTTACTTATATAATCTTCTATTCCAAAATCTTTATTAGTATATTTTCTATGTGGTATAAAATTAAAGAAATATAAGAATGCAAAAGAAATTATTATAAAAATTACCAATATTACTAAAATTAACATTTTCTTTTTCATTCAACCATCTCCTTTTGCCTAAATTATATCTCTTATTTATATGTAAAACAATTAAAAATTTATTAATGTTTATAATAAAACGACATAGTTGCCATTTGTTCTTGCTCAATTTGAGTTTTCGACTGAAAGTAAAAAACTCATGTAATACATTTCTGTAAAACATGAGTTTTTGCTATTTAGTTGTCCTTACCTCCCCAAATTGAGAATCCACCTTTGTGGAATGTTTTTTCGTGTGTTTTCCTATCTACTAACTGTAAAATACCTGGATTCTGATGATGATGCCAAACATAATTTTTTGGAGTTTCTCCAATTTCTAATGCTTTTATATCATTTTTTGAAAGATTGAGTTTTTGTCTCAATCGAGTATTAGTTCGAACATCTTCATACAGTTTTTTATTGCAGATAAAAAAATGATAACTTCTTGATTGCCGATAGTCAGTAATTTTTAGTTTTACTTTGTACTTTGATTTAAAGATTGGAAAACCTTTACTGTCAAAATGTACTTTAGTTACTCCATGAACTTGATTTGCCATACCAGGAAGTCCAAGTTTTAATCTCGGGAAATAATTGATTTGATTAATTTCTTTGACTTTTTTTAATTTTTTAGAATTTCCAAACGTATCCGTAAACCAAGTTTTTTGTCTTTTCCGTTTTTCCTTTGCTAATCTTTTAATAATATAAAAACTACATTCTCTTATAATTATCATAAAAATTAACAGAAAAACTTTTACTACAATATATTGAGTTAAGATACAAGTAACAATTTTCCACCATTCTACATGCAACGCCTCTAAATAAAGAGACTGTACTACGAATGACAAAATAATTTCACTTGTTTTTGCATAATTGTTTTTCTTCCGCAAAATTAATTTTACTGATATCCAAATTTCTAACATTGACAATACCAGACCACTAATAAAAACAACCTCTCGCATATTTTTTCCTCCTACATATTTATGTTCGCGAGTTTTTAACAAAAGTTAACTTTGACATTATACTCCTTATTTAGGATATAGTCAACATTTTTTATATTTTAAAAATAATCTGATATATATGGTACATCTTGTTTTATAGAATTTTCAAGCATTTCTACAGTTTTCTTATCTGTTTTAATTCTTCCTATCTTATATAAATATTCTGGTCTTTTATATCCCATAAGCATTGTAGTCATTGTTTGTATACTAATCTCATCATTACATGTTTCGTTAATTTTTTCAACTTTTGCCTTTCCATCTTTATCTATATTAATACAAAATGTTCCTTGATTTTCTTCAAGCATTGGATCTGTAAGCACAAATTTCCAAGTTCTATTTTCATTATGACTTTTCTTAAATCTGTATTCTTTCATAAATCCAATAAAATCAACTATTCTTGCCATAAAATATGGTGATATAGTTTCTTTTATACTTGAATCTTCTAACAAAAACGATAATTTTTCATCTGTGTATGTATTTCCTTCTACTTTATCAATCATAGAAAAATGTGCTGAAATGAAATTCCACAAACCTGTTCTTGCTTCTTCATTATTAAATATCATATCTTTTATATGAAATATTTCTTCAGATATCCAATATATAACATATCCATCTGGTTCACCATTTTTATTATAATAAATTGCTGCCATCATATCATCAGGATCCCATAACCAATATTCATTCCATGCTAGATCATCTCTTAAAATAGCACCATTTGTGTGCATTGCAAATTTTTCATAAGTTTCTTTTAGTTCTTCACTATCATATTTTACTCTTTTTACATTTCCTGGTACTTGATGATTTTTAGGCAATTGGTAATCACTTATTTCATATGTAATTTTATTTGATACGATTTCCCAACCTTTTCTTCTATAATATGGTATAGAATATGGATATAAATATGAAATATATTGACCATTTTCTTTCATTTTCTTTAATGCTGTTTCTAATAACTTGTGCATTAATCCCTGATTTGAATATTCAGGATATGTTCCTACTCCTGTAAGTCCTCCCATATTATATGTTTTATTAAATATTCTTATTTTCATTGGATATACCGCAACTTGTGATACTAATGTATCTCCGTCAAACCAGCCAATTACTTCTGCTCTTTGAAATGTAGGAAATTTTGCTCTAATTATTTCTTTTTCTTCCCAATCAATCGAATCTAGTTCTTGATCAGTTACTTGAAAAACATATCTTAAAAGGTCGTTATATTGTTCCATATATTCATTTCCGACTTCTTTCATTTTTAGCTTTTTATTGTTATTCACTTTAATTTTTCCTCCTTATTGTCTTTCATATATAAGTATATCAATCTATAAAAATAAAAACAAGCAATTTTTCTAAATTACTTGTTTTTATTTTCTTCAATATATTCTTTTGCTAATTTATAAATTATCTCAAATCTTTTGGCTGTTTCTATATCATTAAATATAAATCTCTTATATAATTTATCAATATATTTATTTTCCTTTATTATTTCTCTTGTTTCAGGAAAATTCAAATCATATACATAACAAAAATGACTAACTAAAATATCTGCACTTGTTTTTCTTTCTTTATAATTTATTCTTTTTTCTTCTACAAATTCTCTATATATTTCATTTGAAATCTTATCATCAGATAAATCTGCCTTTTCCCAAATTGCTTTTTTATCTCCTGATACTAATACTGAAAATATATCTGTTTTATCAGCATCTCTAATTATTTTGGCATGTAATTTTTCTCTTTCTGTTAATCCTTCTTCAATATCTGCTCTATTATGATTTATAATTGCTAATTTTATTATTTTGTCAAATCTATCATCATTTATAAATTTTCTAATTAATCCATCTTCAAATAATATTTTTGCACCATATTCTCCATGATTTATACTATCTTTGTCTACAAATGTATGATATAGTCTTACTTGTTCAAATCTTCCAATATCATGTAATAATCCTATTAATTCAGCTAATTCTATATCTTCTTGGCTTAATTTCAAATTTTGTGCTATTCTTTTTGAGTTTTGTGCTACTCTTTGAATATGTGCAATTTTAATTTTTATTTTTTCATCTTCTGGATTATATTTTTTGGCATATTCTTTAAATGCATTTTGAGCTTGTCCAATATCTATTATCATATTTATTACTTCCTTTTTTACAATATAAATTATATTAATTTTTTTCAATTATATATTCATATGTTATTATAGTCAAGTTTTTTCACGATTTATCATATTAAACTATTTAAATACAGAAAAAAGAGCATTATCAAAATGCCCTTTCAATTTATTTTGTTACAATATTTCCATTTATATCAACTATTCCATAAGTACCTGCTCCATTATTATATGGTGCTACATTTATAGCATATTTTACATTAATTTCTTTAACATTGGCTCCTTTTAACAAGCTATCTTTTGATATATATAAACTTTTTGCACTTCCATCAAATCCAAGCATAACTAAATCAAAGTTATCATCTTGTCCCACTTGACACATATACATACTAGCAATATTTTCAGCTATTTTGCTTTTATTTCCATATTTAGAATATAGTTCAGATGATTTGTTTGTTATAAGACTTACATTTCCACTTTTATCTAATTCAATCCATGCATTTGTGATATCAGAATAAATATCTGTACTATATGCATATATTTCATCTTTAAAAAGGTTATCTTCATTATTTGATTCTTCTACATTTTTTTCGCTTACTATTTTTTCTATATTTTTCTTGTATGTTTGCATATATTTATCAAATTTTTCTTGGTCTGATAATTCTACTTTTTCTGATGTTCCTGTGCTGTGGCTTTCTGCTTCAGCAGGCTTATTTTGTATGCCTTTTGCTACATTTGTACTTTGACTTTCATTTGGATTATTTGAAATTTTTGTATCTTTTGATTTTAATTGATATATATATATTCCTCCTGCAATAATAACAATTAATAATAAAAGTATTATAACTGTTGATAATTTTACTTTCTTTTCTTCCATAATTTCTTCACCTTTTTTTTGTTTATATTTTTTATCTTATCTCCGTTCCGCCCCACTCTACTGCTATAAATCCTTTTCTTTCTATTTTTTCTAATTTTTGTTCTTCTACTTCTATTGGATTTTCTAATCCTTTATATTCCATTAACACCCTTATTGTTGTATCTGGCTCTGGTGTTATTGTTAATGGCATATTTGCATCTATTTCTTCTCTTGTTGCAAATCTTATATAATTATATTTGTTTGATTCTAATTTTGGTAACCAATATATTATAAATTCTTCTGCTTCTCTATCTGTTAATCCTAATATTTTTAGTTTTTCTTCTAAGAATTCTGCTGAATCTTCTCCTTTTACTATAAATCCATCTTTTTCTACTTTAAATTTAACCACATTATTGCTTTCGTAATACAATGAATATAGATTTTTATTTGTATCTATATCTTTTAAATCCCCATTTGGTTGTGCTATTACATTCCAGCCTGTTGTATATTTGGGATATGAACATGTTATTTGTTCTTTATTTCCTAATTGTACATTTACTTGTGTTTCTTCTGTTGGATATAAGTAGATTATTGGTTTATCCACTGATGGAACTGATGGAATTTCAATCCACTTTCCATTAACATTAATTTTTTCATTTTTACATGTATCATCTTCTTTTTTCTTTTCTTTAATATTACTACATATAATACATACAATAACTGCAATAATTAAAATAATTGCTAATACTACATAAAACTTTATTTTAAAACTTTTTCTGCCGTTTTTTTCTTCAATTTTTGTACTACTTTCTTCATCTTTTTTCAATTTATTTTTCATTTCATTATCATTATTTTCCATCATTTTTCACCCCTTAAATTTTATACTTTCCCATTCATAATAAAATATAACACTATTCCCCCGAAAAAACAAGTGAATACTTAAAACTTTTTATAAAATCCAACTCATTGACATCAGGAACCCTATATATCAAAAAAATAAATAGTTCAAAGGATATTTATTCCTTTGGACTATTCTTCTCTTTCTTTTTATCATAATCATCCATAAAATGATGTACTTCTCCATCTTTAACATAAGAAATAAGAGTATTTAAATTAACATTTTTAGTACTATTATAAATATTCATATCAACCTTATCATAAACACTTCTCAATTGTTTTAAAAGTTTCTTCATTTCTTCTCTTTTAGAACCTCCACCACCATTGTCACACATAGTACAATGTTCTGTAAATCTGCAAGCACATTGAATAAAATGCAAATCATTTCTTTCTCTCCATTTTATAATATCCGCTTCTTTAACATAATATAATGGTCTTATCAATTCCATTCCTTCATGATATGTACTATGTAATTTAGGCATCATAGTTTGCATTTGAGCACCATATAACATTCCCATTAAAATTGTTTCAATAACATCATCAAAATGATGTCCTAATGCAATCTTATTACAGCCTAATTCTTGTGCTTTCTTATATAAATATCCCCTTCTCATTCTTGCACAAATATAACAAGGATGATCATCAATTTTATCTACAACTTCAAAAATATTACTTTCAAACATTGTAATAGGTATATTTAATAATTTAGCATTATTTATTATTTTTTGTCTATTTATTGGATTATATCCTGGATCCATTACAAGAAAAACTAAATCAAAATTTACTTTTCTATGTTTCTTTAATTCTTGCATACATTTTGCAAGTAACATTGAATCTTTACCACCAGATATGCAAACAGCTATTTTGTCACCTTCTTGTACCATGTCAAATTCTTTTACACCTTTAATAAATTGGCACCATATTTTTTTACGATATGTTGTTATTATGCTTTTTTCTATTTCTTCATATCTTTCCATTTCTGTTATTCCTTTCTTAATTCATAAATCTGTATAACTATTTATTATCTTTAAAATATTTATAACATTCATCAAATATTTCTAAGAACTTGTCAATTTCCTCTTCTTTTATAAGATGACTCAAACTAATTCTCCATGATGCAAATGCTCTTTTTCTGTCATGTGTCATAGACATTACGATTCTTGATGGAGTTATAGTTACAGTACATGCTGATTTTATTGAAATACAAACACCATATTCTTCTAATTTATTTTTAAATTCTGTTGCTTTAACTCCATTAACACTTATATTTAATATAAAGGGATTTTCATTAGAAATTGTATTTATTTTTACCTCATTATATTTTGATAAACTATCTCTTAATTTCTTATTCAATTTAGATACATATTCATATCTTGTTTTAAAATTATCAAAAGTCAATTCTAGAGCCTTTTCAAAAGCACAAATTTGTCCTATTACAGGTGTACCGCTTCTATATAAACTAGTACTTGCACCTCCATTTATTAATGGTTCTAATACAATATCTTTCTTTTTAATCAGTGCTCCAAATCCATTTAATCCATTAAATTTATGTGGTGCAAATGATATTAAATCAATTTCTGAAAAATCAACATTAATTTTTCCTATTGCTTGTGTACTATCAACATGTAAATTACAATTAGGATAATCTTTTAATATTTCTACAATTTCTCTAATAGGTTGTACTGTACCAACTTCACTATCTACATAACAAACAGAAAGCAAAATTGTATCATCTCTTAATAAACTTTTTAAATGTTCTAAATCAATAGTACCATCATTTTTTATATTTACAATATCAATCTCATATCCTTGTTCTTTTAGATATGTTAATGGACTGCTTACAGATGAATGTTCTAAAAATGTTGAAATAATATGTTTTCCATTTTCCTTATATGTTTGTGCTATACCTTTTATTGCTAAATTATTTGATTCACTTGAACCAGATGTATATATTATTTCTGTATCTTCATCTAAATTCGTTTCTTTTCTTAATAAATCCATTATATTATTTGTTGTTTCTTCTATCTTTTTATTTGCTTCTTTTCCTAGGCCATGTGTAGAATTTGGATTTGCAAAATATTTTAATGTTGTTTCATTAAAAACATCTAATACCTGCTTGTCTACTGGTGTATTTGCAGCATAATCTAAATATATATATTCTTTTTCCATTTTTAAATTCCTTTACTTAATTTTATCTTTCATCTGGCTGTTGTTTTCTACTTTTTAAAACTTGTTTTAATCCTTGTATTCCTTGAAGATTTACCAATCCATTTTCTATTTGTTCTGCAAATTCTTCTAAAGTCATTTTTCTAAAAGAATTTGTTTCATCTGAAAATAAATAGATATCTTTTCCTCCCTTTACATTTACAACAATACATAATTCATAATTTTTCTTGCTTTCACTCTCTCTATAACAATCAATCATATTAATTTTGTACTTTTCTTCTTTAGAAAACAATAATCCATCTTTATTTTCATTTCCAATTAAATCTTCCATTCTCCACTTTCTGTCAGCATATCCCATCTCTGGATTTGTATATGCTTCTGAATTTTCTAAAACAAATTGAACCTTTTGCCCAAAATCTTCAAACATTGGTAAGTGCATCTTTATTAGTTCTAGATATTCATCTGTATAATATGATTTTTCTGATATATGTCCTTGCTTTTTATCAATTTGATCTAGTTCAGCTCTACTTATTAATTCTTGTTCTCCATCTTCAATAGGAATTCCAAAATATTGTGTTCTCAATTGTGCTTTTATATTTCTCATATCTTCTTGTAAATCAAATCTATATTTTCTTCCATCATCTGTTATAAAAACATTATAAATATGTGGACATTTTCTAAAATCTTCTTCATCTATTACTGATTCTATATTTACTCCAAGTTCTTTCATAACATAAGAAAATATGTATGCAATTGATTTACAAATTGCAGTATTATTTTCTAAACATCTGTTTAAATCATTTTCACTTCTACTATGATCATATATCTGTTTTCTTGTTTTGGAATTTCCAAATGAAAAATCTAAATCAAATGCAAATTTACTTCCTAAGTTCCAATATACATATCTTAACTTTTCTATATCTGAAAATCCTTCTGTTTCTTTTTTTACCTTTTCAACATATTTTTCTAATGAGCTCATTTATTTCACCTTTTTGCTTAAAAATTTTCTTTATAACTTTCTATAAATTGTTTTGTAATTGTTATTGTATTTTCTCCATCTATTCTTTCATCTGTTGTTATAGGAATAGGGTTACAACCTCCTCTTTCTTTTCCAATATTGTCTGTTACAAATGAGTTTTTACAATTTTGACAAATAAAATTTTTTCCGTTTTGAACAAAATATGCTTTTGGTGATGGATTGCATACTTGACAAGTATTAAATGCCATTCTTATTGTTCCATCTGATGCTTTCTGTACTTTGTGTACTCTTAGTATTTGATTTTTGAGTAGATAAAGTATTATTTGAATTTGTTTTATTATCATTATTTTTTCCAAATAGTATTATTCCTATAATTCCAATTACGATAATAATTGCTATTATCATTATTATATTTTTCTTATTCATATATTCTCTTCCTTTCGTATAACAAAACAAATAGTAAAAATTTTATAATCTTTTTTTGGCATTTTTTGATACATTTATGTATAATAAAATTATAAATAATCCTATTACAACTAACCCTATCACAATTGATACAAATGTCATATTTTTAAATTCCTTTTCTTTATTACTTATAACTTGTTCATAATTTTCAATTATATTTATTTGTGTTACTTCTTTTGGAACTTCTAACACATATAAAAAAGTATCTTCAGGTGCTAAAGAACCAATAAATTTATTATTTATATAAACATTTAATCTTTCTTCTTCAAATTTTAAGTCTTTTATCTCAATATAATCAGTAATATAATTTTCTTTTTTCGATAAAATTACTAAATTCTTTTCCTTAAAATATTCTTCACTATATTCTTTACCATTAAAAAGCTCTTTTAATTTATCTTGCGAATAAATTTCTTTCGCTATATCACTACATTGTTTGTATTGTTCATATGTTTCCAATACTTTATATCCTTTGTCGTCATAAAATGGCGAATTTAAATCTCTAAAACATGTAAAATCTGTATTATCTACATCATTATTAGAATTTATTTTATTGATTACTATCCTACAGAAATTAATTATTATTAATATAAAAAATAAAATTCCTATTGTTTTTATAAAAGCTAATAAGAATATCCCAATATTCTTTATTCCCCCTCTATTTTCTTTCATATTCTCCCCTTTCCATATGAGAAATATCATACTCACATAACAATATTATAATTTAGTATCTAAATTTTGCAATATAATTAAACTTACCTAATAATTACCTTTATTTCTTTAGTCTTAAAGCATTTAAAACAACAGTTAAACTACTAATTGTCATAGCAAATGCAGCAACCATTGGATTCATTTCAATTCCAATAGGTTCTAATATTCCACATGCAATTGGAATCATACAAATATTATAGAAAAATGCCCAAAATAAGTTTTGTTTTATATTTTTAATTGTTTTTGAACTAATTTCTATTAATTCATTTATTTTTTCTATATTATCATTCATTAATATTACACTTGCAGAATCCATTGCAATATCTGTTCCTGATGAAATTGAAACACCTATATCTGCTGTTACTAAACTTATACTATCATTTATTCCATCACCACACATTATTACAATTCCATCTTTTTTTAATTCTTTTATCTTTTCTGCTTTTTCTTTTGGTGTAACATTTGAAATTACTTTTTCTATTCCAATTTGTTTTGCAACAATTTCTGCTGTTTTCTCATTATCACCTGTTAACATTACTACATTAATATTTTTATCTTTTAATTCTTTTATTACATTTTCAATATTATCTTTTAATATATCTTTTACACCTATTAATGCAACTAATTTATTATTTAAACTTACAAATAATATGCTATTTCCATCATTAATTAATTGTTGTTCATCTTGCTCATTTGGAATTATTACTCCATTTTCAGTCATTAATTTTCTATTTCCAATTAAATATTTATCATCATTTTTCATTATTGCTTCAACGCCAAAACCTGCAATTGCTTTAAATTCTTTTAAATCTTCAAATTCTATTTTTTCTTCTATTGATTTATTAACAATTGCTCTTGCTATTGGGTGTTCTGATTTTTTCTCAATACTTGCTATATTCCTTAAAAGTTCTTTTTCTTCTAAATTGCTATAATTATATATTTTTGAAATACTTAATGTTCCTTTTGTTAATGTTCCTGTTTTGTCAAAACATATTGTTTTTGCTTTATGAAAATTCTCTAATGATTCACTTGTTTTTACTAAAATTCCTTTTCTGCTTGCATTTCCAGAAGCTATTACTATTGCAAGTGGTGTAGCTAGTCCTAAACTACATGGACAAGCAACTACTAATATACTTACAAATATATTTATTGCAAGTGCTATATCTTTTGATATAATTAACCACAATACAAATGCAATTATAGATATAGCTAATACTACTGGAACAAAATATCCACTTATCTTATCTGCTATTTTAGCAATAGGTGCTTTTGTAGCTGTTGCATTTGCCACTAATCTTACTATTTCTGAAACTGTAGACTCTTTACCAATTTTTTCTGCCTTATATTTTATTGTTCCTTCATAATTTATACTTCCTGCTATAACTTTAGATCCTATTTCTTTTTTTGCAGGCTTACTTTCTCCAGTTATAAATGCTTCATTAATATGTGTTACACCATCTATAATTTCACCATCTACAGCTATTTTTTCACCAGGTTTGCATATCACAATATCTCCTTTTTGAATTTCATCTAATGTAACAACAACTTCTTGTCCTTCTCTTATTATTGTTGCATTATTTGGAGTTATTGTCATTAATTCTTGTAATGCTTCTTTTGTTTTGTCTTTATTTTTGTTCTCAACAAATTTACCTATTTTTATAAAAAATATTACAATAGCAGCTGATTCATAATACAATTTTTCAACATACATTGTATGTCCTTGTAGAATTCGTATTGTTCCATATATACTATATACATAGCTTGCTAATACTCCTATCATAACTAGAGTATCCATATTTGGTGTTTTATGAATTAAATTTTTATATCCATTTTTTATTATGGCATTTCCAAATAATATTACTATTGTTGTTAATATTAATAATGATATTGCATAATTAATTGGATGTGTCATCATATTCAAAAATGGAATAACTGGTAAACCTACCATGTGAGACATTGAAATATATAATATTAATATTGATATTATACTTATTCCTATTAATTTATATTTTTCACTTGATTTCTTCTTTTCTTCTTTTTCAAAATTGTCTATTCCTAAACTTGTAAATCCTGCTTTTTCAACAAATTTTTCTACTTGTTCTAATGTTAATTTTTTTTCGTCATATTCTATATTTGCATTATTCATAACAAGATTTACTGTTGCTATTTTTATTCCATCTTGTTTGTTTAAGTATTTTTCTAAACCTGATGAACATGCTGAACATGTCATTCCATCTATTTTTAATAATACTTTCTTCATATTTTTTCCTTTCTTAGTTTGCTTTAAATCCTGCATCCTCAACAGCCTCAATCAACTCTTTTTCACTTACTTGTGTTTCATCATATTTTATATCTGCCTTTTTCTCTTCTAAGCTCACTTTTGCACCTTCTACTCCATCAACATTATTTAATACCTTTTCTAATCTTGTAGAACATCCTGTACAGTGCATTCCTTCTATATTTAATTTTACTTCTTTCATTTAATTTTCCCCCTTAAAATAATCTTTATTATCTATAACCTTTATTTTATTTTTTATCATATTCATCCAGCAAGAATAAATATATTCTCCTTCTTCTTGTGGTGTGAATTCTATTTCAAAAGGATTTTTAACTTTTACTTTACTAAAACATTTACAATTTTTTAGTTTTCCACTTATTGTAATTACTCCAAGCATTGATAAACTCATTATTAGCATAAATATTGAAGCTATTAAAATAATTATGTTTTGTACCACATAGTTAATACTAAATACTTTTCCAATTCCACCTATTATTCCTCCAAGTATTGTATAAGATAAAAGTCTACCTATATTATATAATAATGGATTTTTAAACTTTTTTATTTTTCCTTCTTCTTTACTTGATGATGCATATAAATTTATTGCACCACACATTGATATACAATGTATACTTGTAAATAATCCTGTTACAAATAACATTCCTAATTGAATATTTGTATCTATTGTTGGAATCATGTTAAAAATATTAAATCCAAACATTTCATTTAAAACCAATATAACTAAAATAATACTACATGCTATTAATATAAATTCAAAAAAATCAACATTATCATCAATTTTACTTTTATCTTTTGATACATATTCTTTTTTCGTTATATATCCTTTTTTATTGATTTCTTCTATTATGTTTTCTATATTTATTTCATTTTCATACCAAACTGTTGCTATATTTCTGTTTATTTTTACCTTTTTTACATTAAAATCACTTTGAATTATTTTACTTACTGTTTGATAACAATGTGTACACATCATTCCATCAATTTTAATATAAATTTTTTTCATTAGCGTAATCTCCTAAATAATTCCATCACTTCATCAATAATTTCTGCATTACCAGATTGAATTTCTGTTAATACACAACTTTTTATATGACTTTCTAATATTGAATTTTCTACACTTTCTAATGATTTACTTATTGCTGATAATTGAATTAATATATCTGCACAATATCTATCATCTTCAAGCATTTGTTTTATTCCTCTTATTTGACCTTCTATTATGTTTAGTCTTTTGGTTAAAGCCTTTTTTTCTTCTTCTGTTCTGTGTGTTGACTTTTCACAACTTTCACATTTGTTACATTTTTCACACTTCATATATTCACTTCCTTTATTTTTTGATTTTATCTGCAAATCATTATACACCCCATAGGGGTATGTGTCAATATCTATTTTTTACACTTTTTTTATTATAAAAGTATTACTTTCCTATTATATAAAAAAACAAGTCAGTCATCACACTTGTGATTAACTGACCTGTTTTTATTGTTTAATATTGTTTAACCAACAGACAGATAGAACTCAACCTGTTTACTTTGAAGTTTCTTAGCATCAGATTTGACATCTTTAAAAATCTTCTCCAATGCCATGACATTCTGAGCATGAACATCTACTTGAACTTCAACAGTGCCCATAGCAGAGACATCCCAAACAGAAGAATTGGGAGAAATGCTAACATTTCCATTAGCAAAAACATCTCCTAAAACACAAATGTCTTTAAGGATTACATCTCCTTCTACTCTGACATCATTTCCGATAGAGCGAGTAATTGAAAAATCTTCACCAGCATACACATTAAAGAAATCTGCATGATTGGCAAAAAAACTTTCACCAACATCAATGTCATAGCCATTTGCATTACTGCCCTTTTCCATATACACATTACCAGTAATACAAATATCAGTGTCAAGTTCTGCACCAGGCATAACTATGACATCACACTCAAATCTTTTTTCGTTATTCATTGTATTTTTCCTTTTCTTTTTAAATCAAATGTTTTTCTTCACAAGAATTCCATCTTCAATTTGGCAGTTTTTGCCGAATTATCTCCATTTTTGATGTCTCCATCTAATGCACAGAGATTACAACATCAAACCGTTCTTTTTGTTTCATATATGAAACCCTCCATAAAAAATTGTAAATATACGGATATTTTCATTATACCTCAAAATGCTGTTTTTGTCAATTTTATGTAATCGTTATCACTACTTTTGATTTATTATTTCTTGATTACCATTTTTATATGGTCAAAATTACGATAGGTTTTCTAGTTTTTGTGGTTATTATATATAACCTCCTTTACTTGTAATTACTTTTTATTATTTAATCCATTGGCTTCAATAAGCAACTTATCAAAATCCGAAACTATCTTTTGATTTTTATTAAATTCATTATACTCTTTTTCCGCCTTTTCTTCTGCCAGTTTTCTTGAAATTTTTCCATTATCTTTTAAAATATCATATTTTCTAAATTCTAAAAATTCATTTATACTTTTTGCAAATTCTTCCATAGTAAATGTGTTTTCTCTTTCTACTAGGTCTTCTATATAATCAAAATATCCTGAAACCATTCTCTCTAATCTTTTTATTTGTTTTTCATCTAGATAGTTTTTAGCAATCATTACATCTGATTTTAATATTCTTCCATCTGGTGAATTTTTCCACGTTGTTAAGCCCATATTTTCTTTAGTATGATCTGCTTTTTGATATATTATTTCTGTAGCTGTATTACCTGTAATTGCATAATGAAATTTATTTTGAATAGTTGCATAAAATCGTTGTGTTGTATCAGAATCTTTATCATAATCTATACTGCATTCCGCAAATATATCTGTAATCCTTTTTTTATGTATTCTTTTAATGTATTAGTTGCCCATATTCTAAAATCTGTTGCTTGTTTTGAGTTTGCTCTATATCCAACGGCTATAATTACATCTAAACTATAAAATGATATTTCTCTTGAACCCTCTCTGTTTCCTTCTTTCTGAACTGTTCGAATTTTTCGAATAGTTCGATTTTCTTCTAATTCATGTGTTTCAAAAATTTCTTTTAAATGATAATTTATTGTGTTCACTTCTACTTCAAATAATTTTGACATTGATTTTTGAGTCAACCAAAAATCTTCATTATCATATAAAACTTCTACTGATATATTTTCATTATTTTGGCTTTGATACACGATTAAATCTTTTAAATTTTCTATCGGATTCATATTTATACTCTCATCCTCCTCTCTATTTTTCTATAACTTGTAAGTTGTTATTTAATTAACTTTTCAAATGAATTAGCATTTAATATAGTATTAGATATAAATTCTCCTTTATAGAAATTAGCCCAGTTATTGAAAATACAAGGTGCATTCTTTGCTTTTTCTAATGAATCTACTTTTATAAAATTGATTTTTATATTATTTTCTTTTGCATATTCAGTTAATTCATTTACTTCATATTCTACATAAGGACATTCGTTGCTATAATAAATAGTAAAATCTTGATTATCTATTTTCATAGTTCTTGCATTATCATTGAATCTAGGAGTTTCACTATCGTCAAATTGTAATGCTAATAGTTCATAATCTCCAATAGTATCTACAACTTTAAATCCATAATGCTCAAAAAATTTCTTCTCTCCAATAAAAGGTTTCTTCTTTTTAGAAACTAGAGTACATATTCCACTTTTACCTTTTTCTTTTGAATCGTTTATTGCATATTCTAGTAATTCTTTTCCAATTCCTTTTCCTTTAAAACTTCCTGCTACCCATAAGCAATAAATATATTCATAATTTTTACCACTAATAGGAATCCACGCTGTTTCTATTGGCTCATATTCAATAAATATTTTTCCTCTTGTATTTAATTTTCTAAAAATATGACCATCTTTTAATTTACTTTTTATCCATTCCTTTTTACTATCAACACCTGCTTGATGTTTTTTATCTCCTATTGCACAACATATATGCTCCTCGTCAATGTTTTCTAATGTCAAATTTATATATTCGTTCATTTATTTAATCCTCCATACATGTAATTTCTCGCTATCCTTAACATGACTCTTTCTCAACTTTATTCAAATAGAAATTATATATTTTATTGTTT
>OIZO01000701.1_pt1 | contig 20813 bp, 14 predicted proteins | sample 1588551 | NCBI WGS metagenome assembly OIZO01 (sample SAMN03283271) | human gut metagenome | biome: human-associated habitat; material: feces | host: Homo sapiens | place: Peru | collected 2012 | reverse complement strand
TGCACTTACAAGAGTAGCATAACGCTCCTAATATTTCTTAATGTCTGGAAATGGTACACCAAATCCACAAGCAAAAATACAGAAAATATCTGTAAAATATGAAGAATATTCTGAAAATCAACGAAAACATTACGTAAAACTTTATTTTTGACCTAAGGCCTTTTTTCCCGATGCAAACAACGCAAGATAGAGTCCTTGCAGATAATGGGAACCTTGTGGCGTCATGTGTAGATGATACCACAAGGTTTCTTTCTTTTTTGCTTAACAAGTTATCGATTCGCGGCCGCCGGTAATGCTGCTCGCGGCCGCCGGTAATGCTGCTCGCGGCCGAAGGTCGCGCTACCGCCGGCCGCGGGTCGATAACACGTGAGGCATTTTGGGAAGACTTTTTTCGGACTGTGGAAAAGCGGAAACGTAAAGCCGGGGGCGTTCCTTGTTGGGGAGCGCCTCCGGCTTTATTAGTGGAGTCGTAATGATGTTGTTTATCCGCAACGGCTTGAGCCGCAGTGCTTGCAGATCAGGCAGCCCTCCTGGTAGACCAGGGCTTCGTGGCCGCAGTTGGGGCATTTCAGGCCTTTGGCTTCCGTGCCGTCGGTGATGTATTTTTTCAGGGCGCGGGCCACACCGACCTTCCATGTGTTGATGTTTTCGCTTTCGAGCTGCAGACTGTCAACGAGTTTGATGACGTTTTCCAGCGGCATGCGGTAGCGTAACACACCCGAAATCAGTTTGGCATAGTTCCAATATTCCTTGTTGAATTTCTCCGAAAGACCTTCCACGGTGGTCTTGTATCCGCGTTTGTTTTCAAATTGGAAGTCGTAGCGCTTCGTGCCGTCTTCAGCGTTGACATGCTTGACGATGCGGCCTTTGGTGACCGTTTTCGGCAGGACGATGCCCTCTTCGTCGTCTTGCAGTCCGGTGAAGATCTCATAGGGCCGTCCATCGAGCAGTCCGACGAAAGCCACCCATTTCTCCTTGTTGTTTTGGAAGCGCACCACGTCGCATTCAAGCACTTCTGGGCGGCGTTCCACAACGGGCGAGAGCGTTTGCAGTTTGGCGCCCTTGTCTTCCTTCTTTTTCTTCACGCTGACCATGACGCCAGCGCGTGAACCGTCGCGGTAGATGGTGCATCCCTTGCATCCGCTCTTCCAGGCCTCCACGTAAAGGCGGTCGACCAGTGCTTCGTCAACGGCGTTCGGGAGGTTGACCGTCACGCTGATGCTGTGGTCCACCCATTTCTGGATTTCCCCTTGCATTTTGACCTTCATGAGCCAGTTGACATCGTTGGCCGTGGCGAGGTAATAGGGCGAGCGTGCAACGAGTTCGTCAATCTCCTCCTGGGTGTAGCGGCGTTCCGTGTCGATGCCGTTGGCACGCATCCATGTGAGGAAGTGGTGGTGGTAAACGATGTATTCTTCAAAGGCGTCTCCCGATTCGTCCACAAAATCAATGCGCACTTCTGGGTCGTTCGGGTTCACCTTTCGGCGGCGTTTGTAGACCGGCATAAACACGGGTTCGATGCCAGAGGTGGTCTGCGTCATCAGGCTCGTTGTGCCAGTTGGCGCGATGGTGAGGCACGCGATGTTGCGTCGGCCATATTTCACCATGTCGGCATAGAGCGCCTCGTCGGCCTCCTTGATTCTCAACACGAAGGGGTTGGCGGCTTCGCGCTGTGCGTCGTAGATTTCAAATGCTCCGCGCTCCTTCGCCATTTCCACCGATGCGGCGTAGGCCGTCAGGGCCAGCGTCTTCTGCACCTTGACGGCGAAATCCGTGGCCTCCTGCGTGCCATAGCGCAGTCCGAGCGCCGCCAGCATGTCGCCTTCAGCGGTGATGCCAAGTCCGGTGCGTCGTCCTTGTCCCGTCTTGCGTTTGATTTTCTCCCAGAGGCGGCGTTCCGTGTGCTTCACCTCCTCGCTCTGCGGGTCGCTGTTGATCTTCTTCAGGATGAGGTCAATCTTTTCCTCCTCGAGATCGATGATGTCGTCCATGAAACGCTGTGCCAGACGCACGTGTTGGCGGAAGCGCTGGAAATTGAAAGAAGCCTGTGGCGTAAACGGGTTGTCAACGTAACCGTAGAGATTGACGGCCAAAAGACGACAACTGTCGTAGGGACAGAGCGGAATTTCGCCGCAAGGATTGGTTGACACCGTTTTGAAGCCCAGATCGGCATAGCAGTCGGGGATGCTTTCGCGCGTGATGGTATCCCAGAAAAGCACGCCCGGTTCGGCGCTCTTCCAAGCGTTGTGGACAATCTTTTTCCAGAGTTTCTGCGCGTCGATTTCCTTGCTCGTTAGGCATTCATCCTCCGGCGCATCAATGGGGTATTGCTGGCGGTAGGGGCGTCCCTCCGTGGCGCAACGCATAAAGTCGTCGTCAATTCTGACCGATACGTTGGCCCCCGTCACCTTGCCCTCCGTCATCTTGGCATCGATGAAAGCCTCAGCGTCTGGGTGCTTGATGCTCACCGAAAGCATCAGGGCGCCGCGGCGTCCGTCTTGCGCCACCTCGCGTGTGGAGTTGGAGAAACGTTCCATGAAGGGCACCAGGCCTGTTGAAGTCAGGGCGGAATTGTTCACCGGGGACCCTTTCGGGCGGATGCGCGAGAGGTCGTGTCCCACGCCGCCGCGGCGCTTCATGAGCTGCACCTGTTCCTCGTCTTCCTTCATGATGGCGCCGTAAGAGTCGGCATCGCCGTCAATGCCGATGACGAAGCAGTTGGAGAGCGAGGCCACCTGGTGGTTGTTGCCGATGCCCGTCATCGGACTGCCCGCGGGGATGATGAAGCGGAAGTGGTCGAGCACAGAAAAGATTTCCTCTTCCGGAACGGGGTTGGGGTATTTGCGCTCAATGCGGGCCATCTCGCCAGCCAGGCGGTGGTGCATGTCGGCCGGCGATTTCTCGTAGATATTGCCGAAGGAATCTTTCATGGCATACTTGTTGACCCATACGCGGGCGGCGAGTTCGTCGCCGTCAAAGTAGGCCAATGTCGCCTGGAAGGCTTCTTCGTAGCTGTAAGTAGTTGGATTCATAAATGTATGTTTGGTTAATGGTGTGTCATAAGTAAACTGCCGTGCGGAATCTTGGCCGTTGTTTCTCCTTGCCTTCGTTCAACGCGTAGGGCGGGGGAGGAGGAACGGCTTCGTTGTTAATCTTCCCACTTCGATGTCAAGATGCGCTCCAGGTTTTCTGGCGTCAGGTGCAACTGAAATTGCCCCTTTTCGGCCACCGATATGCCTCCCGTTTCCTCCGAGACAACGATGGCCAGGCAGTCGCTCTTTTGCGAAATGCCGAGCGCGGCGCGGTGGCGCAATCCGAGAGCTTTGGGGATGTCGAGGTCGTGTGACACTGGAAGAATACACCCCGCAGCGCAGATGCGTTTATGGCTGATGACCATAGCGCCGTCGTGCAGCGGCGAGTTTTTGAAGAAGATATTTTCGATGAGCCGTTGGTTGATGTTGGCGTTGATGAGGTCGCCCGAGCGTATCACCTCGTTAAGCCCCATGCTACGTTCCACCACGATGAGCGCCCCCACCTTCTGTTTGCTCATGCTCATGCAGGCCATGACGATTGGGATGATTTCGTCGCGGTGCGTCATGTCGTCCTTGCGTTTCCTTGAAAACAGACGGATGAGCACGTTGGCGCGGCGGCGCGTGCCGATGCTTGAGAAGAAATGGCGGATTTCCTCTTGAAAAAGAATGATGAGCGCCAGTGCTCCCACGTTGACCATGTTGTTCATGATGCCCCCCAGGAGGCGCATTTCAAACACCTGCGTAACGAGGAGCCAGACAACGATGAAGACGAGGATGCCGTAGAAGATGTTGGCAGAGCTCGACTTCTTCATCAGTTGGTAGATATAGTAAAGAATGCACGCCACCGACACGATGTCGATGAGGTCGATGATGCCGAAGTTGATCATATATATAATGAGTAGGAGGAGTGGTGTGAGTCGGTATTATGTATGAGCAGAAATGCACTATTCTTCGTTGGCCGACGTCGCCTGCAATGCTTCAACGATTTTCACTGTTTCAACGGCCGCCTTCACATCGTGAACGCGGAGGATGTGGGCGCCCCTTTCAAGCGCGATGGTGTTGAGCGCGATGGTGCCTCCGAGCGCGTCTGCTGGTGTGCCTCCAACGAGTTTGTAAATCATCGACTTTCTCGAGATGCCAACCAGTATGGGGAGGTCAAATTCGCGGAAGTCGCCCATCTTGTTCATCAGCTCATAATTGTTCTCCAGCGTCTTGCCGAAACCAAACCCTGGGTCGAGGATGATGTCTTTCACGCCCAGGTCGTGCAGGCGGTCAACGCGTTCCGCGAAATAGAGAAACACCTCGCGCATGAAGTGGTCGTAGTGGGGCGCCAATTGCATGGTGGCCGGTGTGCCCTTCATGTGCATGAGAATGTAAGGCACGCCCAGTTGGGCGGCCGTGCGGAACATGTGTTTGTCGAGCATGCCGCCAGAGATGTCGTTGATGATGTCGACACCATATTCCTCCACACACATTTTGGCCACGTCGGCGCGGAACGTGTCAACGGAAACCACCGCCTCCGGAGCTTCCTTGCCCACGATGGCAAGGCCGTGGCGCAGGCGCTCCATTTCCTCTTCCACCGACACTTCGTCGGCACCAGGGCGCGACGAATAGGCGCCGATGTCAATCATCGTGCCGCCCTCGGCCACTATCTGGCGAGCGCGTGCCGCGATGGCTTCGTCGCTTTGCTTGCGGCTGTCGGCGTAAAAAGAATCGGGCGTGACATTGATGATGCCCATGACTTGCGGTTGGTCGAGGGCAAACAGTCGTCCGTTGCAATTGATGGAATATGGTTTGAGAGTCATCATCAGAGTTTGGGTTTAATAAGTGGGGCGGAACGCGATACACAAGTTGTAGCTGTCCGCTGAAAATGTTGCCTGCTTAGTAATGGTGAATTTACCATTACTTAATCTCCGTGTGCGCATCTGCGTGGTTGGATGATTTCGCAGGGACACAAATTTACATAGAATATTTTGCTCTTCGCGCCTCTCTCGCGAAATTTCACTAAATTTGTGGGCAAATAACCATTAGGAACAATGAAAATTTCAGAACTCTATCAAGTGTTTCTCAAGCATCCTGTTGTCACGACCGATACGCGCGACTGTCCGAAGAACTCCATGTTTTTCGCCCTGCGGGGTGCTTCGTTCAACGGTAATGACTTTGCAATCAAAGCCTTGGAAAGCGGTTGCGCCTATGCTGTGGTCGACGACGAGCGGGTGGTTGGCGACGAACGCCTCATTCATGTGCCCGACGTCTTGACCGCGATGCAGGAATTGGCCGCCTACCACCGCCAGCAACTCCATACGCCGATTTTGCAGGTGACGGGCACCAACGGCAAGACAACAACCAAGGAACTGACCTCGGCAGTGCTCTCTGAACGTTTCAACGTGCTCTACACCTTGGGGAACTTCAACAACCATATCGGGGTGCCGAAGACCTTGTTGCGCCTGCGGCCAGAACACGACATCGCCGTTGTGGAAACCGGTGCCAACCATCCCGGCGAGATTGCCGAACTGTGCCGCATCGTGCAAGCCGATTGCGGACTGATAACGAATGTGGGCAAGGCCCACTTGGAGGGCTTCGGCTCTTTCGAGGGCGTGATCCATACGAAGGGCGAACTCTATGACGATTTGCGCCAGCGCCCCGACACGTTCATCTTCTTGAATGCCGACAACGAACACCTCGTGAAAATTGCCGGCGGACTGAAAGCCGTTACTTACGGTGAGCCCGGAAAAGGCTATGATGTGGAAGGCGAAGTCGTTTCGTGCACGCCGTTCGTCAACCTCCGTTGGCGGCAAAAGGGCGGCGAATGGCAGGAAATCCATACACACCTCATCGGGGCATACAACGTGACCAATGCTTTGGCTGCGGCAGCTGTTGGTCTGCATTTCGGGGTTAGCGCTGAGGCTATCACCCGCGCCATCTCCAATTACCAGCCCACCAACAACCGTTCCGAACTGCTGGAAACGGGGCATAACACGCTTGTTGTCGATGCCTACAATGCCAATCCAACGAGCATGAAGGCGGCCTTCGACAGTTTCCGCCTCATCAGCCATCCCAAGAAGATGGCCATCGTTGGCGAGATGCGCGAACTCGGTGCGGCATCGGAGGAAGAACATCGCCGTGTGGTCTCTGAAGCAGAGACGCTGGGGTGTGACGAACTTTGGTTTGTTGGCGACAACTTCAAAGACTGTGCTGGCGCACACCGCTTCTTCCCCGATGTGGAAGCCGTGAAGAAACAACTCGAGGCGTCACCGCTCAATGGTTGCATGGTGCTCATCAAAGGAAGCAATTCAACCCGCTTATATCAATTACCAGAATATCTTTAATCAGTATGAAAAAAATAATCGTGGCCATTGACGGCTACTCCTCTTGTGGAAAGAGCACGATGGCCAAGGATCTGGCCCGCGCAGTTGGATATATATATGTCGACACCGGCGCCATGTATCGCGCCGTGACACTTTACGCCCTTCGTAACAACCTCTTCGAGGCCGACGGGAGCGTGAAAGCGGCCGCGCTGGAGAACCAGATGGAAAATGCCATCGTTTCTTTCCGTCTTGACCCTTCAACCAATCTTCCGCAGACCTATCTCAACGATGAGTGTGTGGAAAAAGAAATCCGTTCGCTTGAAGTGTCGTCCCACGTGAGCCCAGTGGCAGCCCTTCCCTTTGTTCGCGAAGCACTCACCTGTCAGCAGCAGGCCATGGGGAGCAAGCGCGGCATCGTGATGGACGGCCGCGACATCGGAACGGTGGTGTTCCCGGATGCCGAACTCAAGATTTTCGTGACGGCTTCGGCGGAAGTGCGTGCCCAGCGCCGTTTCGACGAATTGCAGGCCAAGGGTATGCCCGCTGATTTTGAAGACATCCTTCGCAACGTGAAGGAGCGCGATTATATCGACTCACACCGCGACGTGGCTCCTTTGCGTCAGGCTGAAGATGCCGTGGTGCTTGACAACAGCGAAATGACCGTATCGCAGCAACGAGAATGGCTGCTTGCCAAGTTTGAAGATGCTGTGGAACGAAAGAACAACGCGTCGACATGCTGAACATCGAAATCGACGAACACTCAGGTTTCTGCTTCGGCGTGACCACGGCCATCGGTAAGGCCGAGGAGGAGTTGGCACATAGCCAGCGCCTTTATTGCCTCGGCGACATCGTTCACAACGGCAGTGAGTGTGAACGCCTGCGGGGAATGGGACTGGAAACCATTGACCACGAGGCGTTTCGCTCGCTCCGCAATGCCAAAGTGCTTCTGCGTGCCCACGGCGAACCGCCCGAGACTTACGCCACCGCGTCGGCCAACGGCATCAACATCATCGATGCCACCTGCCCTGTGGTGTTGCAATTGCAACGGCGAATCAAGCAGGTGTTTTCGGAGCCAGGGCACCCGCAAATCGTTATCTACGGAAAGCCCGGCCATGCGGAGGTGCTCGGCCTCGTTGGACAGACCGACGGGACGGCCATTGTGATTGAGGGACTGGAGGGCGCGGAGAAGCTCGACTTCACACGCGACATCCGTCTTTTCTCTCAGACCACCAAACCGCTGGAGGGGTTCCGCCAGATTGTGGACTATATCACGGCACACATTCAGGCGCCTGCCACATTCCGTTCCTACGACACCATCTGCCGACAGGTGGCCAATCGCCTGCCGAATATCTGCAATTTTGCCGTGCGCCACGATGTCGTCATCTTCGTGTGTGGCCTCAAAAGCAGCAACGGCCGCGTTCTCTTTGAGGCCTGCCGCCGCGTCAATCCCCGTGCTTACCTCGTAGACACGCCGGCGGCGCTCCGTCGGGAATGGTTCGACGGCGCGGGCAGTGTCGGCGTTTGCGGCGCCACTTCCACGCCGAAATGGTTGATGGAAGATTGCCGCGAGGCGATACTCAAGATTGCTGGGCAGTGAGCAACCGCTGATTTTCCACTGGACGGGAGGCGCCTCTTTCTGGCGAGGTTTTCCTTTCTCCCCCAAGGGTATCTTCTGACTTTTGCTGGGGAGAAAACGAAGAGAAAACGGGGGCGAGGTGTCCATGTCTGAAATTTATTCTGACCGCGTGCCTGTGATTCGGAATTTATCCTTATCTTTGCAGGTGGATTTTGCGGAAACGCGTTCCGCAGGTATCAACGGCTCCGTAGCTTAGCTGAATAGAGCGTCAGATTCCGGTTCTGAAGGTCCTGGGTTTGAATCCCAGCGGGGTCACAAAAAGGAAAGAGGATTTTACATTGCTGTAGAATCCTCTTTTCTTTTTGTGTTTGTAGTAATGGTGTCATTACGTATAGTCGGCAGTTTGGTTGTGTGCCGTTGGCCGTTGCCCCGTGCAGCGTAGACAGAGAGTATAGATAAAAACAAAAAGCGACCACTTCAAAAGAAGTAGTCGCTTCGTAGCGAGAAAGGGACTTGAACCCTTGACCTTCGGATTATGAATCCGACGCTCTAACCAGCTGAGCTATCTCGCCATTGTCTAACCCATTTGCAAGGAGATGTTGTTTCTCGTTTGCGAGTGCAAAATTAGAAATTAATTTTGAAACCACCAAGCGAAACCAAGAAAAATATTGAATTTTCTTTGAGAAATATCAAATTGGCGTGTAGAATAGGTGGCTCAGGTGGTGCGGATGAAAAAAATGTAGTATTTTTGCAGTGATGTTAGGAATAAAGAAATTAGACCTCTATATATTAAAGAAGTTTCTGCCGTTGTTTTTCGGCGCCTTCTTCATTTGCCTGTTCGTTTTCATGATGCAGTTCACGTGGCGTTACATCGACGAACTGATAGGCAAGGGACTGTCGCTGGATATTTTGGGGCAGTTCTTCTGGTACATGGGTATCACGCTGATTCCCATGTCGCTGCCGCTTGCCATTTTGTTGGCTTCGCTCATCACGTTTGGCAACATGGGGGAGCAGTTGGAGTTGCTTTCCATGAAGGCCGCGGGCGTTCCGCTTGTGCGCATCATGCGTCCCATCCTGATGCTGGTCATCGTGTTTACGGGCATGTCGTTCTATTTCCAGAACAAGACGGCGCCCGATGCCCAAATCAGTTTGCGAACCCTTTTGTTCAGCATGAAGCAGGCGCAGCCGGCCGTGGAGATTCCAGAGGGAGTGTTTTACAACGAAATCCCCAACCTCAACCTCTATGTGCAGCGGAAGAATGCAGAGACCGGCATGCTTTACCAAACCATCATCTATAAGACCGACCAGGGTTTCGATCGCGCACAAATCGTTTTGGCCGACTCCGGCCGACTCGAGATGACGGCCGACAAGCTCCATCTGCGCCTCGACCTTTGGAACGGTGAGCAATTTGAAAACCTGCAGTCGCAGGGCATGTCGATGATGCAATCGGCCCACGTGCCGTTTGACCGAGAAACGTTTGCCTATAAGCGCTTCCTGATTGATTTCGACAGCAACTTCGCCATGATGGACAAAAATATGTTGCGCGATATGCCGCAAGCCAAGAGCATGTGGGAAATCGAGGCTTCGGTCGACTCCATGAACGCAGAGCTCGACAGCATCGGAAAGATATACTATCGCGATGTGAGCCAGCGCTGGTTCGACAAGAGAATCATGTCGAAGAAAGTCGCTGCCGCCCTCCGCGCGGCAAAGCCCCTTCCTTTCGACAGCATCTTGGCTCGCACTTCGCCTTCTGATGTCAGAACAGCCCGCCAGATGGCGCTCAACACGGTGAGGTCGGTTAATTCCGAACTGGAGTGGAAAAGCCTGGCCGCGCAGACGGGCGATAATCAAATACGCCGCCACTGGGTGGAATGGCATCAGAAGATGACGCTCTCTTTGGCCTGCCTCCTTTTCTTCTTTATCGGTGCGCCCCTCGGTGCCATCATCCGCAAGGGTGGTCTCGGCTTGCCCGCGGTCATATCGGTGTTGATTTTCATTTTCTATTACATCATCAACACCTCGGGCATGAAAATGGCCCGCGATGGTTCGTGGAACATGGTCTACGGCATGTGGATCAGTTCGGTTGTGCTGTTGCCCTTCGGCGTATTCTTGACCTATAAGGCCAATAAAGACTCCGTTGTGTTCAACGCTGAGATGTATCTCAACTTCTTCCGTGCCCTTTTGGGCCTGCGAACGAGCCGACACTTAAACCGCAAGGAAGTGATCATTCACGATCCCGACTACGCCCGTATGAGCGAGCAACTTGACGCCTTGCGCGACGATTGCCGCGAATATGCACGCGTTTCCCGATTGAAGTCGGCGCCCAGCTATGTCGACGTGTTCTTCCGTCACAACACCGACCACCACGTTGAAGAAATCGGCGGGCGCCTGGAAACCATCGTCGAAGAGCTCTCCAACGCCAAGGACCCGCGCATCGTTTCGATGCTCAACAGTTTTCCTGTCGTCTACGTCCACGCCCACACGTCGCCCTTTGAAGGCAACAGGGCCAACAAGATAGCCGGTGTGTTCTTCCCTCTGGGCTTCGTGCTTTGGTGTCGCATCTGGCGCTTCCGTTTCCGTCTTCTTCGCGACATGAAGCAAATCACCGAAACCTGCGAGCGTCTTTCCCCGTTGCTGCGCCACGTGAATGCCGATGGCATGATTGAAGGCACGGCGCTCTCCGATGAAGAAGGCGGCGAATCTGCCAGCGGAGCGTCCGCCGGAAAAGCAGGTTGGAGACGGAGATGGTCAGTGCGCAGGGTGGGTGCCCTTCTCGTTGCCCTCGTCATCGTGTTCCTGGCCGGATGGTATGCCCAACGTTACCTTCGTAAATATTTCCGTGCCAAGGCACATACGGAACAACGTGCCGCATCGCCAACAGACAACACCTCCCCCAGCGGTTCTGATGCCGCATTGCCGAAAACGAGGAACCTCATGTTCGACAACGGTGCTTCAGAGCGGCTTCAGGAGAGTCGCTGATGAGCCAGTAGCCCTCGGGCACCAAGCGGTGTTATCAGACAGGTTTTCCCCTGCATATATTATAAGAATAGTATTGAACCCCTACATATTATATAATAAGCAAATATCTCCCATAAGAATATGGACAATTTCAAACTTGCCACTATCGAAGAAGCCATTGAGGACTTCAAAAAAGGACAGTTCGTCATCGTTGTTGACGACGAAGACCGCGAAAACGAGGGCGACCTCATTATGGCGGCGGAACTCGTTACCCCCGAAAAGGTGAACTATATGTTGCGCAACGGACGCGGCGTGCTTTGTGCGCCTATAACCATCGAGCGTTGTCGCCAGTTGGAACTCGAGCATCAGGTGCAGTCAAACACCAGTATGCTCGGAACGCCGTTCACAGTGACCGTTGACAAACTTGAAGGTTGCACCACCGGCGTTTCATGCCACGACCGCGCCGCCACCATCCGCGCTTTGGCCGACCCCGACAGCCGTCCGGAAACCTTCGGACGCCCGGGCCACATCAATCCGCTCTACGCACAAGATCGCGGTGTGTTGGCGCGTGCCGGACACACCGAAGCCGCTGTCGACTTGGCCCGCATGGCTGGCTTCAATCCTGCCGCCTGTCTCATCGAAATCCTCAATGAAGACGGCACGATGGCCCGTATGCCCCAGTTGCAGGAATTTGCAGCCAAGGAGGGCCTACACATCATCACCATCAAAGACCTCATTGCCTATCGCTTGAAAAACGAATGCCTCGTCGAGAAGGGCGAGGAAGTGGACATGCCGACAGAATATGGTCATTTCCGCCTTATCCCCTTCCGCCAGAAAAGCAACCATTTGGAGCACATCGCCTTGATTAAAGGTGAATGGGAGGCCGACGAACCCGTCTTGGTGCGCGTTCACTCTTCATGCGCCACCGGCGATATCTTCGGCAGCGAGCGTTGCGACTGCGGCGAGCAGCTCCATAAGTCGATGGAGATGATCGAGAAGGAAGGCAAGGGCGTGGTGCTCTATCTCAACCAGGAAGGACGCGGCATTGGCCTGATGGCCAAGATTGCCGCCTACAAACTCCAGGAAGAGGGCTACGACACGGTTGATGCCAACGTGCATTTGGGATATGACCCCGACGAGCGCGACTATGGCGTGGGCGCACAAATTCTCGGCCTGCTCGGCGTGAAGAAGATGCGTCTCATCTCAAACAACCCTGTCAAGCGCGTCGGCCTTGAAGCCTATGGCTTGGAAATCGTTGAAAACGTGCCCATCGAAATCAAGCCCAACCGATATAACGAACGCTATCTGCGTACAAAGCAGGAGCGCATGGGACACACATTGCATCTCAAAAAATAAATCAGAAAAAATGGAACAAGAAAGAACAACTGGCCTCTACTCTCAGGCGAGCAGTGTGAGTGCCTTTTCAGCATTGCTGAGCAAGACCTATCTTTGGATGACTCTTGGACTGGCCATGACAGGGCTCACGGCGGCTTATGTTGCCAACAACGTGGCGCTCATGCAGAGCATCTTCACTGGCAGCTCCTTCATGGTGCTCATCATCGCCGAACTGGCTTTGGTGTGGATTCTCTCCGCGCGCATCATGAAGATGTCGTTTATGGCAGCCGGACTGATGTTTGCTGCCTATTCCATCCTCAACGGCGCCACTCTCTCCGTGATATTCCTGGCCTATTCGCCGCAGGTCATCGCCACGACCTTCTTCATCACCGCTGGAACCTTCGGCGCCATGAGTCTGGTCGGTTTCCTCATTAAGCGCGACCTCAGTTTCGTTGGACGTTTCGCCATGATGGCGCTCATCGGCATCATCATCGCCTCCATCGTCAACATCTTCGTGGCCAGCAGTGCGCTCTATTGGGGTGTCACTTATCTCGGTGTGCTCCTCTTTGCCGGACTGACGGCCTACGACACGCAGAAAATCAAGATGATGCTCATGCAATATGGCGGCGAAGTGAACAACGATACCATGAAAATGGCCTTGATGGGCAGCTTGACGCTCTATCTCGACTTCGTCAATCTCTTCCTCTTCATCCTCCGCATTGTCGGCGGCAACAGAGAATAACCTGAAATTCAAACCTATGAAGCGGTCTGCGGAACAACCGCGGGCCGCTTCTATAAAACAACAATAAGACAATGAACGAACTTTCCAATCGTTTGAACCGCCTTTCTCCTTCCGCCACGCTGGCTATGTCACAGAAGAGCGGTGAACTCAAGGCACAAGGCATTGACATCATTAACATGAGTGTGGGTGAACCCGACTTCAATACGCCCGACCACATCAAGGCCGCAGCCATCAAGGCTGTTGAGGAAAACTGGTCACGCTATTCTCCCGTTGCTGGATACCCGGCTCTGCGTGAGGCTATCGTGAAGAAACTGAAGAATGAAAACGGATTGGACTATACTGCCGACCAGATTAGCTGTTCCAACGGTGCCAAACAATCTGTTTGCAACACCATCATGGCGTTGGTCAACGACGGCGACGAAGTCATCGTGCCTGCCCCTTACTGGGTGAGCTATCCCGAAATGGTGAAACTTGCCGGCGGCGAACCGGTCATTGTTGAAGCTGGCATCGAGCAGGATTTCAAAATCACGCCCGCCCAGCTTGAGGCTGCCATCACGCCGAAGACCAAAGCTTTGATTCTCTGCTCTCCGAGCAACCCGACGGGTTCTGTCTATTCCAAGGAGGAACTTCAGGGTTTGGCAGAAGTGTTGGCAAAACACGAGCAGGTCTACGTCGTTGCCGACGAGATTTACGAGCACATCAACTATGTGGGCCGCCACGAAAGCATTGCCCAATTTGAGTCAGTGCGCGACCGCGTCGTGATTGTCAACGGCGTGAGCAAGGCCTATGCCATGACAGGCTGGCGCATCGGTTTCATTGCCGGTCCGCAGTGGATTGTGAAAGGCTGCAACAAGCTCCAGGGTCAGTACACGAGCGGTCCTTGCTCCGTTTCCCAAAAAGCAGCCGAAGCAGCCTACACGGGTTCGCAGGCTTGCGTGGAGGAAATGCGTCAAGCCTTTGAGCGCCGTCGCGACCTCATCGTTCGTCTCGCCAAGGAAATCCCCGGCCTCGAAGTCAACGAGCCCCACGGTGCCTTCTATCTCTTCCCTAAGTGCAGCTCTTATTTCGGCAAGCACTTCGGCGACCGCGTCATCAACGACTCAATGGACTTCGCCATGTATCTTCTCGAAGAAGGACACGTTGCCACCGTTGGCGGTGCCGCCTTCGGCTCGCCTGAATGCTTCCGCATGAGCTACGCCACAAGCGACGAAAACATCGTTGAGGCCATGCGTCGCATCAAGGAGGCTCTGGCCAAGTTGCAGTGATTCATCGTGCAGAATTTTTAGGTGGTGACCATCTATTTGCAAAGCATTTTTTGACCACCAACTTAACGTTTGGTTAACCAATAAACGGGCAAGCCCTAAAGACCGAAAAAGCTCTTGGGGCTGCCCGTTTTTTTATCAGAAGATTTATGACAGACTGGAAAACCGCTCTGAGCGCATTGGCAAGCCAGGCTTCGGAGCAGGAAGAAACAAACAAAGAACCGCAGCCAGCCAATCAGGAGGCCGGAAAGGCAGAGCCTGCACGCCGCAAACGTCAAGGCGTGGTCTTTTCCACCAACCCCAACTTCTCTTATCAGGAAGCTGCGACGGAGGAAAACGAGACCTTGCCCAAACAGCAGCAAAAACTGCGACTGAGCATGGAGCGTGCGGGAAGAGGCGGCAAGACCGTAACACTCGTGCGCGGTTTCGTCGGTACGTCCGACGACCTGCTCTCGCTCTGCAAACTCCTGAAGCAGAAGTGTGGCGTCGGTGGTTCGGCCAAAGATGGCGAAATCATCATCCAAGGCGACCATCGCCAGCGCCTCGTGGAAATCCTCAGGAAAGAAGGCTATTCACAGGCGAAGTGAAAAGACACGACGGCCTGCGTCAGCGCGAGAACAGGGGCGCCGACGACAACTGCCCATCGCTCGTTAGCATAAAAAAGGAGTTGCGGGGAAATCCTCCCGCAACTCCTTTTTTTGCAGCAAAATTCTTTTACGTCACAACATGTGACTCGACTATATTACCTGCATATATATGGGCAATATTATAGTCAAGTCGTTGATTATCGGAAAAATTTATTGTCGTTTATGCAATTTTCTGCCCAAACATGAAGAGTTCTCATAGAAAAACCATAAATTTGCGGTTAACACAATGAATAATTTACACAAAAATGGCTGAATTGAATCGTATCAAAGCAGTGCTGGCAGAACGAGGCATAATGAGTAAGTGGCTTGCCAAGACCTTGCAGAAAGACCCGGCGACAGTTTCCAAGTGGTGCACTAATCGTGCGCAGCCCGACCTTTACACGTTGGCTCAGATTGCCGAGATACTAAACATTGATATTCACGAACTGATTTGCCACACCAAACAAGAATAACCGCTATGAGATACACCATTGAAGAACTCCGTCAGAAGGCTGAAGGACAGACTTTCGATTGCAAGAGCATTCATATTGAACCGAAGGCTCTTGCAACAACCATTGTGGCGATGGCTAATGCAGATGGCGGTATGATAGCAGTGGGTATCTCTGACAAGACGCGTCGCATAGAAGGTGTTGACCAAGATACGGCACACCTCAACGAGATTCTCCGTACTCCACTTGATTTCTGCGTGCCGAGCGTCAGTGTCGATACCGACCTTGTTCCATGTACAGATGACCAAGGTAACGAAAACCATATTCTCATTATCAACGTGCCGGCAAGTCCACGTCTTCATGCCAACCAAGCCGACGAGGTGTTTTGGCGTGTAGGAGATAAGTCGCGCAAACTCTCTTTTGAGGAACGTCTTCGACTGATGTACGACAAGGGCGAACGCTATTTTGAGGATACTCCTGCTTATGATGCCACGCCCGATGATATAGATATGAATGTGGTCAAGGCTTATATGAATCGCATCGGTTATGGCAAGACAATCATGGAATATCTTACAGAGAACAAGGACTTCGTAACCTACAAGAACGACATTCCACAGGTAAGCACAGCCTGCATTCTTCTTTTCGGTAAGCATCCGCAGCGTTTCTTTCCTCGTGCTCGTGTGCGCTTTATCCGCTATGCAGGTACGGAGGAAAAGGTTGGCCGAGAGATGAACGTTATCAAGGACGTTACCTTTGAAGGGCGCATCCTCGACCAGATACAAAAGGCTATTGACTATCTTGAAACCCAAGTGAAGGAACATTCCTATCTTGGCGAGAACGGCATCTTCCGCACCGACAGAGAATATCCGAAGTTTGTGATACAAGAGATGGTGGTTAACTCGGTTTGTCATCGTGACTATAGTATCAAAGGTACGGAAATCCAAATAAAGATGTTTGATGACCGCATCGTATTCGAGACACCCGGTAAACTGCCTGGCATCGTGCGCACCGACAATATCCGCCACACTCACTTTTCACGCAACCCTAAGATAGCCGAATATCTTAAGGCATACGACTATGTCAAGGAGTTTGGTGAGGGCGTTGACCGTATGTGCCGCGAGTTAACCGCCATAGGCACTCGTGAACCGCTCTATAGCCTTGTGGCCTTTATAATGAAAGCCACAGTCTTCGCTACGTCAGTTGCAGAAGATAAGGATGCTGAAACCAGTACCCTGAAACAGAGCTCTGGTTTGGATCAGGGGCAAGATAAGGGCAAGACACGGGCAAGACAGGGGCAAGACCTCGTCTTAGATATAATAAGGGGTAATCCTCGCGTCAGTGTTTCTCAATTAGCCAAAGAATGCAGTCTTTCGGTAAAAGCTACAAGACGAATCGTCGATGGACTGCGAGAGAAAGGACTGCTACAAAGGGTTGGACCTGACTTTGGCGGTCATTGGGAAGTCATCAAGCCTCTATCACAAGATGGCGGCACAGAATAGGATAACTAACTTTAAAAAATTCGCAAATTTGATTAGATAATAGATGATTACTACATCAAACTTAAAATATGTATTGACTGCTATTGGCTTTGAAAAAAGTCAAGTAGGAGATTACTACGAACGTGCCTTTACAGGGTGCAATATGGCTGTGGATTTTGACAATGAACAGCTCATATATCCCGAAAGCAAAGGACTGAAAGTAAACGACAAAACCACAAGTAACTTCTCGCATCCTGAGAATTTCGTAGTGTTTGAGTGTGTTTGCCGATTACTGGATAAAGGCTATCGCCCCGAACATATAGAACTTGAACCACGTTGGCAACTCGGGCATGACGGCAAGAGCGGTAAGGCTGATATCCTTGTACGTGATGAAAACGGACAGGCTCTCATTATCATTGAATGCAAGACTGCCGGCACGGAATACAACAAGGAAAAGAAGAATACCGAAGCTGATGGCGGACAGCTTTTCTCTTATTGGCAGCAGGAGAATGCCGCCCGATGGCTTGCCCTGTATGCCTCAGATTGGAAAGATAACGATATTGTTGTCTCCTCTCATGTTATCAACGGCAACGACGATGCCAATATATTGAAACTAGCAGATAAAGATACGGAGTTAAAGGTTTATCGCAAGGCTCATAACAATCAGGAGCGTTATGAGGTGTGGAGCGAGACCTACGGCAAGCAATGGATAGACAATCTGCTGTTTGATGCAGAGAGCAGAGCCTACAACATCGGAATTCCGCCACTCAGAAAGGGAAAACTGCGCAATTTCACGCCAGAAGACAAGATTGTCAACCGATTTGAGGAAATCTTGCGCCATAACAATGTGTCGGACAAGGAAAACGCATTCAACCGTCTGGTGGCTTTGTTTATCTGTAAACTTGTGGATGAGATAAAGAAGCAGGACTTTGACGAGGTGGAGTTTCAGTACAAGCAGGGCACTGACACCTACGAATCGCTGCAAGACCGTTTGCAACGCTTGCACAAGCAGGGCATGGAGGAATTTATGCGCGAGAAGATATTTTATGTGGGCGAAGACTATGCCGAACGATTCATTCAGCAATGTACGGGTGAAAACCGACAGGAAGCCATTGAAGACCTCAAGCAGACCATCCGTATTTTAAAGTTCTACTCCAACAACGACTTCGCCTTCAAGGATGTGCACAACGAGGAGTTATTCTTCCAGAATGGAAAGATACTTGTTGAGGTGGTAGAACTTTTCCAACCTTACCGCATTGTGTACACCGAGAAGAACCAGTTTCTCGGTGACCTCTTCGAGCAGTTGCTCAGCAAGGGCTTCAAACAGAACGAAGGCCAATTCTTCACCCCGATGCCCATTACTCGTTTCATCTGGGATTCACTGCCTTTGCAGACTTACATCTCAGAGCATGGTCTGCCTAATATAATAGACTATGCCTGTGGTGCTGGTCACTTCCTTACTGAGGGAGTAGAAGCCGTGAACAAGGTGCGCCAGTCTGAGGAAAACTCATGGGTGGAGAAGCATGTGTTTGGCGTGGAGAAGGACTACCGTTTAGCTCGCGTGTCGAAAATCTCCATGTTTATGAATGGTGCTGGTGGTGCAAATATCATATTTGGTGACGGACTGGAAAACTATCCAGACAAGCATGTAGAGGACCGTGCATTTGACATTCTTGTCGCTAATCCACCATATTCTGTGAGTGGATTCAAGCAGCATCTTAGGTTGAAAAATAACACTTTCAACCTCTTGCCGTGTCTTACTAATGATGCTTCCGAGATAGAAACGCTCTTTGTAGAGCGCATCGCCCAACTGCTGAAGCCGCAGGGGTTGGCGGCAGTGGTGTTGCCGGCTTCTATTCTAAGCAACTCATCTACATCATATACAGCGGCACGCGAGCAACTCTTGCAAAACTTTCAGCTACGTGCAGTGGTAAGTTTCGGTGGTAAGACTTTTGGGGCAACAGGCACGAATACTGTTACACTCTTCATGGAGCGATACAACGAACCTCCGCGCGTAGCGGCACTTGTCAATGACAGCGTCAATGCTATTTTCAGTGGTCAGCGGCTCACACAAACTGCCGACCGTGAACTTCTTGCCGACTATCTTTCTCATCAACAAGTGAGCGAGGATGATTATCGTTGTTTCATCCGTGAAGAAATGGATTGGGAACAACTGGCGGAGCATGCCTATTTCAAGGTGTATTACGACGTGTTCAAGACAAAGGCGGTGAAGATTCCCAAGAAAGCGACTGCCGAAGAGGAGGAGCGCCTGCGTCGTGAAGCCTTCTACAAGTTTGCACTTGACATCGAGCGTGACAAACTCTATTACTTTGCGCTTGTGCGAGGTCAGCAGACTTTTGTTGTTACAGCGCCTACGGATAATAAGGAGCAGGAGCAATTCCTTGGCTACAAGTGGAGCAACCGCAAGGGAGCAGAAGGTCTTGTTATGCTCTCCAAAGGAGGCCAACTTTACAATGATGCCGACCGCTTTGCTCGTGGTACGCTTGCCGCTGGCATTCGTAATGCCTTTGTGGATGCAAGTACATCGTTACCAGACGAAATCTCGAAGTATGCTAATACATATCGAACACGAGATATGATAGACTTTAGCAGGTGCGAGTTTGACAAGGCTGTTAATGTTGTGGGGAAAAAGAAAGTACTTACAATTAAGAGCAAATTCCAATTAACTGTTTTAGGTGATATTGCAACAATTCAGAAAGGCAAAACTATTACTTCTTCCCAACGAAAGGATGGAGATATAAAAGTCGTTGCTGGTGGAAGAAGTTTTGCGTATTATCACAATGAAGCAAATAGACCTGCAAATGTTATTACAATAAGTGCGTCTGGTGCCTATGCAGGATTTGTAAACTTTTGGAGAGAACCTATATTCGCATCAGACTGTAACACTATATTGGCAAATGAAGGAATTGATATTTTGTATTTGTATAACTACTTAGTCTCTATACAAGATTATATTTATACCTTACAAAAAGGAGCTGCACAACCACATGTGTATGCCAACGACATAGCTGGAATTCAAATCCCCCTTCCTCCACTTACCATCCAACAGCAGATTGTGCGTGAGTGCGAAGCAATAGATGAGGAGTATAACACCAGTCGCATGACGATAGAGACTTATCGCCAAAAGATAGCGGATGTATTTGACCGTCTTGAAATTGTTGATAAATCTAAATCTGGGGGGGTAATTCAGATTGGTAAAGTCTGCGTTGCTATCAATCCATCTAAGAGTGAAGTGGCTAAAGTTAATGGGGACACCTTGGTATCCTTTATCGAGATGGCTTCGGTCAGCGATAACGGATATATAGAACGAAAGGAGGACCGGAAACTTTCGGATGTAAGAAAGGGCAGTTATACCTACTTCGCTGAAGGTGATATAATATTGGCAAAAATCACACCTTGTATGGAAAATGGTAAATGTGCATTGGCAGAAGGACTATTAAATGGAATAGGGTTTGGAAGTTCTGAATTTCATGTACTTCGTCCAGACACAGAAAAAGTCAATGCTCAATTCTTGTTCGCAACAATAAACAGAGAATCTGTCAGACAAGAAGCTGCTAAACACATGACTGGCTCAAGTGGACACAGGCGAGTACCAATAACATTCTACGAGAACATGAGTATTCCGAACATTCCTCTTGCCGAGCAGCAAAGCATTATGGCAGAGGTTGCCACATACGAAGCTGAGATAACAAAGGCAACAGAGATAATGCAGAGTTGCGAGGCTCGCAAGAAAGCTATATTGGAATCTTACTTGAATTGAAGGTAATCTTGCCCGGCCAACTCTGCCATCGTCTCCATGTCACGGAGCAGCCGCTCACGCCGTTTCTTCTGTTCCTGTTTGGCGGCATCGGCACATACCACACAGCAATACTTCTTCACTGCGCTCTGCGTACTGAACTACTTGCCACAATATCCTGAAACAGAAGTGTGGCGTCGGTGGTTCGGCCAAAGATGGCGAAATCATCATCCAGGGCGACCATCGCCAGCGCCTCGTGGAAATCCTCAGGAAAGAAGGCTATTCACAGG
>OIZO01000698.1_pt1 | contig 20908 bp, 17 predicted proteins | sample 1588551 | NCBI WGS metagenome assembly OIZO01 (sample SAMN03283271) | human gut metagenome | biome: human-associated habitat; material: feces | host: Homo sapiens | place: Peru | collected 2012 | reverse complement strand
CGCTTCTGTTAAGATGGTATACCCCCGAAGAATACATTGTGTCATTTCTTTTTTTCAGTCCTAATAACACCAAAAGCACACCTAAAATGCATAAGACATATATTATTTTTTTCTTCATTAAGTTTCTCCTCACTCCATTGACTTGCTGTGCATTTTTGCTGTTTTCGGGGAACGGTTTCGGCATTCTTTAACTTGTTCCTCATTTATAAATATAAAACAATTTTATCAGGATACGAAGCAAATGTCATCCAAAAACTTCTCATCTCTATATTCTTCCAGTCTTTTTTATGAAACCATATGGAACATATTTCATACGGATACATAACTACTTTCTCTTCTCCTGGTTCTAATTTTTCTACCATAGAACCGTAATGTTCTGAATTTCCCATTAGAAGTTCCTGTGAGATTGCTGTTCCAACGCCTGTTGTCTCTAACGACAGATAAGTGATTGGCACTTCTTTTTCTTCCTCCGTTGTGTTCTTCAGACATACACTCACTTCTATAATTTTTGTATCATAATTCACTTTGCTTGTATCTATTCCGCTGTTCTCATAGATTTCCACCTGTTCTTCTGCTGACAGCCATTTCTCTCCATTCACTGAGATTTTGACTCCATCCTGTAATTCAAGAGTTTCACCCTTCTCTGCTGCCTCAACGTTCCTTGCCGGATATTTTTGATTTATCCTCCGATATCCGGCTGCAAATCCGCAGAATAATACAATTGCTGCCATAATGATGATGATCTTTTTTCTCATACACTCACCTACACTGTCATATGCTCTTTGATTTGTCCCATATCCATTTTAAAAATTTCATCTGAAACTTTTTCTAAAGTCTCCGTTGTATGACAGGATATAAGAATTAATGCTCCTCGTTCCTTTTCTTCTCTGACAATCTGCCATAGTATTTCTTCACTCTTTTCATCCAATGCATTCGAAGGTTCATCTAAAATAATCAGCTCCGGTTTTTCCATGATTGCAGCTGCAATCCCAAGTTTCTGCTTCATCCCAAGAGAATATTTCCGGTATTTTTTGTACATTACATCCTGCAGCCCAACTCTCTTTAAAACATCTTTCACTTCTGCCCCACTGATTTGCCCTTTAATTGACGCAAGCATTATTAGGTTTTGAAGTCCACTGTAAGAATCTAAAAAGCCTGGCTTTTCAATAAACACGCCCACACTTGGTGGAAAGGAAAACTCTTTTCCAAGGATTTTGCCATCAATCTTTACTTCCCCCACAGTTGGAAGTACTAATCCGCAGATTACTCGCATAAGCATGGATTTTCCACAGCCATTTTTCCCTTGCAATCCATAAACCTTCCCTTTTTCCATAGAAAGTGTAATTCCGCTGAGGACCTCATCTGCTCCAATTTTTTTACTGATATCTGTAAGTTCAAGATACATATTTCCCCTTCTTTCTTTAAAACAGATCTTTTCTTTTTAAAATTTGATATCCAATTACAGCCATAAAGAAAATAATTCCTATACTTACTGCTCCCTGCATCAGAAATCCAACATCATCCATAACAAACATGATCTGACGTATCCCCATAAAATAATTTCCTATTAGAAATGGATGAATCTGATATACACTGGAAACTAAAATAACAATAGAAACCAAAATTCCAGTTACTGCATTGATTGCTAATGATACAATATACTGAATATAAGTAAGTGCCAGCAGTGCTACAAGAAATACAAAAACCATTGAAAAAATACGTAAATTATTTTTATTGATTTCCATTCCCAGATAATCCTTTAGCAGCTCTAAATTTATCCCTTCTACAGCACTCTTCGTACAAAAAGAAAAAACAAGAAATGCTATTGCTGTCACTGCCAGATATCCCATACATTCTAGCCAAATTTTCAAATGAATTTCCATCCACCACTGTTTTCTGTTTTTCAGTCGTAAGAGCATTTGCTGTTCGTATTTTTTTGAGAGCTGTCCTGTCAGTTTTCCAATCAGTAAAACAAAATAAATCAAATACAACGACCAATACGGTGGAATATTAAAAGTCTCTTTTCCTTCCGATTGTGTATAAGGAACTGTCCCCTGAAAAAAGCAGATTACATAATCCCAAAAGTGAAGTTTCCACTCCTGTCCATTCACAGTATTATATTGTTGGATTAAATTATGAAAACCTATACACTGCACGAGAACCAGCAAAAATACAAAGCCATACTTTTTCCAGCTTTCTTTAAAAAATATTTTCAAGTCAACTTTCCACATGGCCTCATCTCCTATCTCCAGATATCTCTCCGCTCAATCATCTTTTCCCCTATCAGTTTCTCAATGAAGGAAACGACAATTCCAATCAGAATAATTCCTAACCACTCGCCTGGTATATTCCATGATGTCTGCCAGACTGCGAACAGACTAAAATAGATTTTTCCGTAGTGAAGTACCTCTATTCCGAGTGGAATCAAAAGAACAATCCAGACGAAAAACAGAGTCTTTGGATACCACAAAAAAATATCTACCATTACAAAAAGTAAGATCAGTTTTAAAACATACATCAACCAGATAACAACAGCTACAGATAAAAAATTGGACTTTACAACGCTTCCTATCTGACCAAAATAAACACTTTCCATAGTATCCCAATTGATCAGATTTCTGCTAAAGATCCAGCCAATGAATGTCGTAGCCAGAATAATTATAGTGGCAATCCCAACTGCATATAGCAGACTCTCTTTCAACTGTTGCTGAAACATGCTCTTTCTCGATTGATACCGTAAGATATACTGAACGTTCAGGCTGTCCTGTTTGCATCTGATTACGAAAAAAAGAACAAACGGAAATATGGTCATTCCACTGTAAAGTGCTCCCTGCTGTGCAATAACATAATCTATCGTACTGGCCGAAAGATTATAAAACTGATACATCTTCTCCTGCTCGGACACAGTCCAAAAAGTACAGACTATCATCCAGATAAGTTCAGCTGTCAGAAGCCATCTATGTTTTATCAAAGAATCTCTCACATGATAAAATGTCTGTTTTGATTTAGAATACATCTTCCTTCGCTCCTTTTTTCATAAATACAAAGAACGTTACTGGAATTCCAATCCCCATTGAAACCACTGGAATCCACCATGCGACGATTCCATGTCCCGGCTGAACCCAATATACACTGGAATACGCAATATTATTTGTAATTGTACATATAACGTGCAGAATCAGCTGTACAAAAAACGGAAAAATCAATACAACAATTTTATAATCTGACAAAAAACTTACAGATAAACAAACACAAGCCCAAATTCCTGACATCAAAAATTGAACTACCAGAAAAAACGTTGTATATATCATAGGATGCGTAAAGAAAATCTTATAAAACAGCATCAACGGTGTAAGTATATTATCTCCCATTGTTGAAAGCGGTGCTAAGTTTGGAAGAAGAACCAGACTGCACATTAAATTGAAAATCAATGGAACAAGAACTGCAATTCCCCCGCTCAGAAAAGCAGCAACATATTTTGCTTTGAGATAATCTTCTCTCTTTGTTCTCATATAAATGTTTTTTATTACTCCTTCTTTGCAGTCCTCAAAATAAGAAGTTCCAAATGGAAGGCTTGCAAGGATAGGAAGAATTAAGAAGAATATAAACCCTTCCAAATTCGACGGACTTCCGGCCATCCATGTTTCTGCTGCACTATGTGGCGACAGAATTGGGAATTCGTTATAGAAATTCGTCAGATTAGCTCGATATGCAGGAATGATTTCCTGAATTACATGCGCAGTTCCAAGCGCAGTCCCTATCAGTATGGATAATACCATCCCCTTCCCGCTCATTGCCCGTTTCATCTCTGTCTTAAAAATCTGTTTCATACTTTTCCCTCTTTCTTAAATTATATTTTCAAAGGGAAGAGAAAGGGGATGCTATTTTGTTAGAAAGACCGCCTTTACCTCATCAATTCAGTACAATATAGCGCCGGATATCGTAATCTGGATTATCAATGACAGCTCCAGTCGGATTAATTTCCAAGTACATTGCTTCAGAATCTAACAATGCATCATTTACAACAAAAATCATCGGCATTACTTTTTCTTCCTCTGGTCCAAAAGTTTCAGCATAATAATTATGATTCAATATTCGCGGTTTTTCCTCCCCCAAATAAGTTACTTCGCCTATATAGTCACTGTACTTTGATGGCGCCGAAAGAAACATCAGGCGTATATATCCCCAGATAAGATCGTTTTCTATCGTTTTACTACTTTGATTTTTTACAGAAAGATTGACTACAATGTAAGAAAAATCATTTGTAATATTTCCTTGTTCATCTAACACTGCTCCCGGATAATCTGCAAGATTTTTCCCTTCCGGAAGTGCATACCCCGGATACTCCTTTCCTTTTGTCCATGATAAAACTGTGAAACTATAATAGGTGCTTTTTATTGTATTCCCCGTTGAAACTATATTTTTTGCATCTGACCCTAGTTTGTTTGCAAATTCTTTAGATATTTCATCTGGCTCCTCCTGTTGGGCTACCACATCAAGACTATTTTTAAATTCATTTTCTTTGTCTATATTCTCCTTACTTATGCTATCCATTCCGCTTTGTAAGAAATTAATGGATAGGAACACGAGTATAATGACAAGAAAAACACCCACACAAGTTATTATTTTCTTCTTCACAAATATCTCCTTTCGTCATTCCTTCCCAACATAAACGACTCCTGTATGACGCATGTTTTCACTTATTTCATAACATCCTCCTGTTCCATTCAGATTCAAATATAAATTCTTAATATCTTTTTCATTAACAATCCATGCCATATTGACTTGAACACTCTCACCAGGCTTTAACGATGGAATATAATTCTTCCCTTCACCATAGTCATCTTGTACGCTGGAATAAGTCATCTCAGCTGTTTTGGCAACACTGTCACTTATATAATAATCATAATCCTTACCAGCTTCTGTACCAGGCATGTAAATAGTATACGTGCCATCATTCTGTTTCGAAAGAGCAATCAGCGTGCCTAGATAGAGCATATGATTGAGTTCTTCCTCTGATATATTTGTGTATGTGACAGTCAAAAACAGTAATTTCTGATCCATGTTTTCTTCTCTTACAACTGAATCCAGATTATTTACACCATCGCCTTTTTTCATATATGATAAATGATTCTGTACCAGTTTTCCATTTTCATCAACTGCTGCTTTCCAGGCATCCGGAATTTTCTCATTATCTAAAAGCTGTAAATCATCTGCGATCTGCATTTTATCTACACAAACTGTCACCTTATCTGTAGTAATGTCATTTCCGTTATTATCTTCAGCATAAGAATCTAAATTAAAAGCTTCTCCAATTTGACGAACCGGCAGCTGACCATTTGTTACAAGAGCTATTTTATCTGCATAGACTGTTGAATCAATAATATCACTCCAGGTAGTCATGTCAGCTGTTTTGATCATTTCATCCTCTTCTGTAATCACAAGATTTTCAGCAAATTTATATGCTTCTTCTTTTGAAATTGTATTTCCAATATAGAGTGTCAAAACACGATATTCTTCCGGACACAGAAGATAAATTCTTTGATCAAATGAGTTTTCTCCATTTATTGTATTGTATTTGAGATAAATTCCATCATAGGATCCGAAAACATGATTTTCACTTTCTATAACATTTCTATCCAACAATGATTTATCCAGACTCTTCTCATCCATCAAAACAGTATCAACGGTTATCCCTGCTGTATCAAGTGTATCTTTATAGCCTAACTTATACCCTTCGGCGATCCATTCCATCCCTTTCGGAATATAGTTTGATGTGACAGAGATTTCATGAATCTCTTCTGGAAGTTTTACGTCTTCAGAATTCTCATCTGATTTTATGGTGGTTAAAGTACCGTAGTTTCCCTGTTTTTCAAGGTACATATGATAAAGCTTTGTTCCTGCATAAGCAACGGTTGATGTTGCAATAATGCACACAGCTGCCGCAGCCGCTACCCTGCTTATACTTCGGTTAAACTTGCTTTTTTTCTGCATTGGTGTAATGTTTGATGAATTTACTTGTTTTTCTACTTCTTCCTGAATCATATCGTGAACAAAATCCGGAATATCTGGAAAGTCGTTTTTTAATTCGTCTAATCTCATATAAAAATCTCCTCCAATTGAATCTTCTTTTTCAGCGTTTTCCGCGCCCTTACAAGTCTCTTTTGTACAGCACCTTCGGATATCTCAAGAATCTGAGCAATCTCTCTTATATTGAACTCCTCCATATAATAAAGGATCACCGGAATCCGCAGTTCTTCTTTCAGTTCGTTTACAGCTCTATACAATTCACTGTAATCTCGATTCTCTTTAGGTTGCTTCATATTTTCTGCATATCCTTCATCCAAAGGTTCGTTGACGTTGATGCGCCTTGCAATGTTATAGCATTCATTGATTAATATCCGCATCAACCAGGTCTTTGCATAGCGATCTTTTTTTAGTGTATCTATTTTAGAAAATGCTTTCACAATCGATTCTTGTATTGCATCAGCACAATCCTGGTCATCTGACAAAATTGTTTTTGCTGTTGCATACAATTGTCGCTCTGATGAAAGAATCAATTCTCCAAGTGCCTCCTTCGTCAATTTGTTACCCCCTTTTTGCCAGCCAGCTTTTATTTACATAGATTAGACGGATTCAAAACGAAAATATCCCCTTAATTTTCAAAAATAATTGTTTTTTGTTTCAAGCTCATAGATTAACTCATTCATGTAAAAGAAGTTTCTTGAATAACACTTTCCCAATATAAAGTCAAAAAAATCTCCCCTCACACCGAATGAAATCTAATTGATTCCATCAGATATGAGGGGAGATTCTATTTTTTATGATTCACTTTTCAGTGTACTTCCAAAGAAGCTTCTATGTATAATCTACTAACAACTATAATTAAGCGTTCTTCTTGGCAATTGCTGCCTGTTAGGTATATTATGGTTACTGGGACATTAAGACACAATCCACTCATTTAATCATAACTAACACGTTTTCTTAATTGGATACTACTCCATAATCATACATATGCCAATATCCTTCCCCGTCTTTTTCTCTATATTATTTTAGTCCTTATCAGAAACTCTTTCAATATCAAATCATTATAATATTTTTTACCATCTACTTTAAAATTTATACCGTTTTATCTTCTCAAGTCTATCTACTCTAATTTTCAACAACACTTTCCAGAAGTAATTACTCTATAAAATATCTCTCCTTGTGATGTCACTTGTGCAATTCCACTTTTATTATGTCCATATTTTTCTTCTTTTCCATTAAAATATTGTAATAACCCTAACGCAGATAATCTTAATAACCCTGAATGGTCATTAAATACACCTGGTTTAGCACCTTTCCGTTTAATTTTCTTTAGGTCTTCAATATCGCAAAGTAATAATCTATCCAATATTTCAAAAAAAATCAAAGCCTGATCCCACTTAATCCCCTTCAATCCTGATATTAAAAAAGCATAATAAATATTTGCCATATATTTAATTTTTTCAATTTCTTTATACTGTTCTAAATAAATAAGCAATGTCTCCATTTCTTTTCTCATACGTTTAGGATTATTCTTTAACTCCTCAATATGTTTGTCTAATTTTTCTTTTGATATTTCTTTATTTCTAATCTCTTGAATAAAAATATAATAATTTTTTGCAAATTGTAAATTTTTAATTGTCATTCCACACTTTCCCAAATTAATAAGTGTCCCAATAACTGGAATATTCTTCAGCATGTTATCATCAAGGAAAGCGTCCAACGCCATTTCTCCATAATCTTTAACTGTATCCTCGCCTATTTCCATTAAGATAGCTTTCATAGCTTTACTATATTCATTATTATCATATATATTATCCATACTTTTTATCTCACACCATCCATATATAATATAACTCTTCCAATATTTATTAAAATTTCACTTTATCTATCAATTATAACAGAAAACGAGAGATTTCGTTCAAAAATCTCCCGTTAAACTGTTGTAGAATTTACTCTTGCGTCGTAATTTAATTTTATATAAATTATGCTCCCAATAACTTTTGTCCTTCATTCCACATTTCGTTAGTTATCTTCTTCCGATTCTTCAATACATCAATAACCACTTCTTCAATTAACGAATTGGCATATGCTCTATGCTCACCTTTTTTAGATTTCTTATACATATTTTGTAATTCTTTTGATACTTTTTTATCCCAGATAGTTCTTCTTGCGACCTCCTCAAATTCTTCTTGTGACAAATAAGATGACATAACTACGTTTAAAAATTCTTCTTTCATAACACGGAACATAGCAACTGCATCATCTTCAATAAAGTTATCCATAACTTTCTTACCTACTGCACCGCCCACAGCTCCACCTACCATTCCTCCGAGTGGATTACCAGCCGTAACCGCATTACCGATTACCATTCCAGCAATACCTGCCGCTCCTGCAGTAGCATTTTTGGCTAATTGTTTTACTGATATTTTTCCCATACGTGCTTTGCATATATCTGGACCAAAGACTACTGCAACGGTAACAACTCCATTTGTTAACTTCTGACTATCTATACTATCCAGATGTATTTTTTTACCTATAGAACTTTTAGCCAACGATGATTCAGCAATATTACCGGCAACCTTTTCACTAACCGTATTAATAGGGTTAGTCATTGTATCATTCAATGCATAATTCCAAATGTTTGTCCGATTTACTTGCATTGTAATCGTATAAATAATAGCACTTTTTCCTATTACCCGTCCAGCAGTCTCAATTCCATCTTTAGCCGCCTCTTTCACATCTTTTCCTTGCCATATACCACTTGCAAAAATAATAATTGCAGAGATAGATGCACTAGTCATTGATGTTATAACGCCATTTGCTAAATCTACACTAACTGATTCAATACTTCCTGCCGCTGCAATTCGACGTGACTATAAATATGAAAAATATCCTTTTTTCAAAAAGTTTTCTGCTGGAGTTCCTGGCTTTATTCCATTCATCTTTCCATCATCAATGTCTTTTTGTAACATCCTTCGTATTTCATCATATTGATCTCTTGGCACTTCTCTTAGTTGTCCAAAATAATCATGGGAAGAATCTTTAAATCCAACTCTGTATGTATCTGCCGCACTTTTACAATATTTTGTCTGTACTTTTTGTCCGTTTACTATTTTATCAGCACCATTTAATTTATGATGTCCATTCTCTTTTTCCTGTACACCTTCTACCTTTTTTCCTAAAATTCTATCAACAGTTTTATTTCCGTACTCTGCACCATATCCATGACCCTGACGCATATTCATATCATTGCCCATTTCTGAATATATCTTCTGTCTTTCTGATGCACCCGCAATAGTTCCAACATTTCCCATATTTTGTTTCATATGTTCCATATTCAACTCTTGCTTCAAATGATTCTCAGCTTCATTGATATTTTTTTGAACATCTGAATAGATTACATTATTTGTAAATAACGCACATGGAATATCATTTTGCTCTAACATTGACATAGCCTTTACAACATATGTTAATGGAACTGTAAGTTCATTTCCTTTTACCTTTGTTTTTTCAATTCCACTTCCACATCTTACTATGTTTTCTACTAGTAATGAATCAGTATTGCTATCATATTCCGCACTATTAAATCCAGAAAAAAGCAGTTGCTTTGTCTTTCCTTTTGTTGAATTCGCCTGACTTGCAATAAATATTCCACTTCCTGTTATTGCTAATCCATATTCTCTGACCTCATTTTCATTTTCACTTGGAATAGCTGAAAAATAATATATTTCTTCATTCATTAAGTCCCGTTGAAAATAATTTAAGAATGCATTTGCACGACCATACGGCATATTTGATGCATAAAATTTATAATCGCTTTTGTTTTTATCATTAACACCAATTAATTCTGCTATTTTTTCTATATTCTTATCTAGTACTCTATATTCTACGGGGTCGACATTTCTTTTTTCCCATTCTTCAACACGTTTTTCACGCATGAGCTTACGGTAAAAATAAGTTATGACACACACAACGATTAATATAATGGTAAATTTGGTAAAACAAATTAATCCAATAACTCCTAAAGCAGCAATTACCTGTTTCCGATATCTACTTATCCATACCTTCATTTTTGTATAATTTTTTGACACTTCCATTTTTAAATAAATCACAAGAAAAATGACTATCGCTAGTAATATTATGTAAGGCATATTATTGCTCCTTTTGTGTTTTCAACGCACTCATTTTTGTAACCATATGGTAGCATACACTTGAGGTGATACTATGCATTTCCAATGCTTAGAAGACTTACGAATTGATAATGATAAAACTCAAGCAGAAGTTGCAAAACACTTAGGTTGCCAACGTGAAGTATATCGTAGATACGAAAAGAGTCTCCTTTCTATCTTTCCATCAAAAAAAATCTGTATCCCCTTACGCTCTTGGGTTGCGTAAGGGGGTACAGATTATAAAATATCTTTAATTATTCATTATCACAGAAGTATTTCCAATGATATCCTCCTGCTTTTTTTTGCTTACCTTGACAGCATAAAGAGATCGTATCTCCTTTTTTTAATCCACATGCCCTTGCTGCGTCTTCTAATGATTCAAATACTTCATTTGTATCGATATTAATGACTTTCCTTTTATTACTACCTTCACAAACAGGACATCTAAAAATTTTATGCTTATCATAATAAGACGTTATCTTACTTACCTCTAAATAAAAACTATGTCCCTTTGTACATTTCCACCATATTTTCTTATGTGTATATGGCAGTTGAAGCTTAGGATTAATCTGTATATTTTTTTCAAAATCCCATCTTTCTTTAATCCATGGATATTTTGTACATAAATCATTAACACCTGAAATTGCTTTACGACCAGAGCAATAGGGACAACCTGATTGGGCAATCGTTCGGCTTGCTATAGTTGCTTTATATGTATGATTATTTTTACATGTCCACCATACTTTAATATTACTTCCCGGCATAAATTGTTGTGGCATTAAGTTATCATTCTTTTTATAACACCAATCTTTTGCTATCTCTGGATATCGTGTTTTTAAATCATTAAATCCCTCTAGCAATTTTTGACTTGCACAAATCGGACAACCTCCTCCTTTATTTCTCGAATCAAAAGACATACTATAACTGTGACCTTTATCACATTTCCACCATACTTTAACACCACTTCCTACTGAGAACATTTCCATTTTTAACTTATCATTCTTCTCATCATCCCATTCATCAATTAATTCTGGATAATACTGAACAAATGAATTTTTCTGAATAGAAACATAGTATTGGGCCATTATTTCAATTCTATCTCTATTGATATCCAGATCAATTTGATAGTCTTTTAGTTCTAATAGTTCAAATATTCTTTTCAAAGCATATTTTATATTACTATCCTGTTTTTTTCTTTCATTAATCCATATTAAATTCTTTTTTTCTTCTCCTATATTTCCGACATATTCTTTTACTCTAATCAACCGAATTCCAAACTCTTTAAAAAATCTATCTTTACTATTATCTCTTTCCTGTGTTTCTTCCGTATGAAAAAATCTACCATCATATTCTATTCCTACTTTCATAGACGGAATAAAAATATCTACTTCTTTTCCTTCATACATATATCTATTTTTTGCATCCGGAAATATTTTTTTGATATAAAAAAATATTGCTTGTTCAGGAAACGATGTTTGACTCTGTTTTGCACAGATTGGGCAATTCGTTTTCCTATCCTTTGTCCTATTTTCGGGCGATGCTTGATATTCATGTCCTACAGGACAACGCCACCAATATTTTGAATGTGTTCCTGCCAGTACTTGCGAAGGTAAAACACCTCCATTTTTTTCTACATCCCACTCTTCTACTATTTCGGGTCTAACGGTTGCAATATCATTAAACCCCTTCAGCACTTTTCTTCCTGCACAATATGGACAACCATTTTTTCTTTTTCCATTAGATACCCTATTATTTAGGACAGCTTGATATTCATGCCCCTTATCACATTTCCACCAATATTTTTTCGAATTACTCGATAGAATCTGATCTGGTTTTATCTTTCCATTTTTAGTTGGATGCCATTCTTTTGCAACCTCTGGACATACTGAACTCAAATCATTAAAACCTTTTAGCACTCGCCTATTTGCACAATATGGACAATTTCTATTTCTCTTTGAAGTTCTATCACTTATTTTCATTTGAAAATCATGACCTTTATCACATTTCCACCACACTTTTTTATTTGAATGTGATGTAACCTCATCTGGTTTTAACTTATTATTTTTTTCATAATTCCATTCTTTAGCTATATTTGGAAACTTGAAAGCCAAATCATTAAAGCCTCTCCACACTTTTTGATTCGAACAATATGGACAGCCCGTTGTTTGTCTCTGCGTTATTTTATTTGGAGAAGCCTCCCACGTATGATTATTTTCACAAACCCACTTCATCTTTTTTTCAGAGCCAAAGCTAATTTGACTTGGAGATATCTCATTTTCGATAGACCAACGCTCAAGTATATCTTGTCTATTATTTTGATAGCACCACTCTGTCAAAGTTTTCATAAATTTATCTCCTTTTCAAATTCTATTTTCTTATTATAACTTATACTAGTATAAATTCTTATACATTTCTCACATTCAAAAAATCTATACTGGTGCTAGAATATAAATAGTACAAGCCAAAATGAGAAATTCCAAATACACATAAGCATGGTACAATAGAAACATGCTGAAGGAGGATCTCATATGGCAAAGCAACATGACAAACAATTTAAACTTGATGCAGTCCAGTACTATCAGGATCACAAAGATCTCGAAGTACGTGGATGTGCAGAAAATCTTGGCATCGGATACAGCACATTAACAAAATGGCTGAAAGACTTCCTGGAATCAGGTGATATTCCTGTTCGTGGTTCTGGTAATTATGCATCTGATGAGCAGAAGGAAATTGCCCGTCTCAGACGTGAATTACGTGATGCCCAAGATGCACTTGATGTGTTAAAAAAAGCAATCAACATTCTGGGAAAATGACGGAAGCCATTTATCTCGAAGTGTCTGAGAAGACGGAAGCTGCCAAAAAGGCTGGACGCCGGGTTTCCGTCTCCGGAATGTTGAAATTTTTAGGTGTCTCTCGCTCAGGATATCTTGCATGGCTCCACCACGTACCTTCTGATACAGAAAAACGTCGTAAAGCTGTAAAAGCAAAAATACAGGATATTTATGATGATTCCAAGCAGAACTACGGTGCTCCGAAAATCACTGTAGAACTTCGAAAAACTGGTGAAGTCATTTCGGAAAGAACCGTTGGTACATATATGCGCCAAATGGGAATCCGTGCTCAGTGGAGCAAACCATGGACGATCACCACAAAAGATTCCGATTTCAGCACTGAATCACAAAATATCCTTGATGAGCAATTTAATCCTGATCGTCCGAATGCAGTTTGGTGTTCGGATATTACCTACATCTGGACAATAGATGGATTTGTCCATCTGACCAGTGTTATGGATTTATTTTCCAGAAAAATCATAGCCTGGACGCTTTCAGAAACACTGGAAGTATCTTGCGTGATTGATACTATAAACAAAGCCAAAGCTCGCCGAAATATCGATCAACCATTAATTATCCATTCGGATCGTGGCAGCCAATATGTTGCAAAGGAATATAAAAAAGCAACCGAAAATATGCAGCGCAGTTATTCGAAGAAAGCTTTTCCGTGGGATAATGCATGCATTGAATCCTTTCATTCTATTATCAAACGTGAATGGCTCAATCGCTTTAAAATTCGCGACTATAAGCAGGCATACCAGTTGATTTTTGAATATCTGGAAGCTTTCTACAATACGAAACGAATTCATAGCCATTGCAACTATATGTCGCCAAACGAATTCGAACGAGTGTATGAAAGAACGCACACTGATGCTGAGCTTCTGGCAGGTTAAAATGGGGAGAAATTTCTCATTTTAACTTGTACTAAATCTTGACATAGGACCATACTCACTTACATATCTTATAGAATAAGGGTTTTATAGATTATTATTATTATTTACAAATTGGAATTTGTCGAATAATCAACAATTGTTTGAACTGTATTTTACATACAGTTTCTCTTCGTTCAACTATAATACCACTATAGAGCAAATCAAAGAAATGTCGCATTATAATTAATCCGATAAATTTTCCCTCTACTTCCAATTCTATTTTATTAAATTCAGATACTCTCGTTTTCCAAAAAACTTTCCTATTTATTACAAAAATAGTTACTGTTCTACTGATATATCCTCATTTTCAGTTTTTATAATAGCACCCAGTTTTTCTATAAAATTTTGTGTATGCCCAGCTGCAATATTCTTGTTCTTTTCTATGTATTCCTGCATTGCCGAGTTCAAATCATCTCTTAACTTTTTGAGTGATGCCGTTGTAACTTTTCTTTCCATCTCCGGAGAATTACTGTACTGTCCCCAAATTCCAATAAACCATCCAGAAAAATGTTTTTTATCTATATTATCTGCATTTTTAAATGCATTAATTGTTGAAGATTCCATCTCAAAAGAAAATTTATTGTATCTTTTATTGCTCAGGTCTCTAAAAGCAACCTGCAAATCTGAACTAATCAAATCAATATAGAGCTTTTCATTCGTTTCATAAATCCATACATTATTATCTCTAAATTCTTTTATAATCTGGTATGTTAACCATTCATCTTCTGTGAAATACTCTTTACTTTCATCTCCAATTATTTTATGAAAATGGCTATCTCTTTCATCAGATTTAATTAAATATTTTATTTGCTTTCTAATTCCCTCTCTTACCTCTTTCCAATCGATTGTTTGCAAATCAAGATTATACTTTCTAGAATAGCAACAATTATAAAGGAAAAGAACATACTCATCTAACGACAAATTTCCTGCATATGCTTCTACTAATAAATCTTTAAATCCTTCATTAACTACTTCATCATTGACGTCAAGTAAATTATGCGTCCTAAGAATTTCAAGCGGAGTGAGTGCTTTCTCTTTTTCCAAAAATAATAATATCTCTTTCGCGATAACATCATCATTCCACTCTCCTTGAATAATCCACTTTGAGAATCCATTCACAATAAAATTAGTGTCAAATAATTCAGGATAAAGTTTTTCTACATCAAAATACAGAAATAAATTCCCGTATCTTGGAATTTCCTGAATCACTCCTACTTTATTCGCCATCATAAGACATGTAAAAGAAAGAAGCCATTCACTACAGTCTTGAATGCCCGCTTTAGTCAACTTATTATATGCACGTTCAAAGTCTTGAATAGCGCATTTAAAACTTCGTATATTATGCGGTCTTTGTGATAATAATTTTCGAAGTTTTTCCTCTTCTTTTTGATATTCTTCTACTTTCTTGTTACCACATGACTTATACTGTTCAGCCTTATACTGTTCAATGATTGCATTATCATTGAAATCTCCTGATAAAATTTTAACTAATGATGCTTCGTTTTTTCTAAGAAGACCCTTATATTCTATACCACAAGACATTGATTCTATAGAATTAGAAACAACCTCTTCATAATCTGGAACAAACGGAATAACTCTTTGCACTATCTTTTCTTTAATTTCACGATATAATAATTCATCATCTAACCTATCTTTTATTTTTTCTTCATTTGCAACAATAATCGTATTAAAGCTCTGATTTTCACAATAATCATTAATACACCCTAGAAGATCTGTACATGAAATATTGGTTCTCTCTAAATCATCAAAAACAAGAATAACCTTTTTTTCATATATTCTATTAGTTATAGGCACAAAATTAACCAAGTCCATAATAGAAGAAACTACTTCTCCTTTTTTTTGCCAATTTTCAGGCAAAACATCCTTGATTGTCTCAAATATTTTTTTACAGGAATCTGTAATCTTTGAAACCTTTGTTCCATTCAACTTATCAAGTTCACTTACTTTCTCCAACCATTTTTTCTTCACCTCAACTCTTAATTTATCTAAAGAGTCTATACCAAATAAACTAACACACAAAAAAACATATGTATCTTTCACTAGCGGAATAAATTTAGTTTTAATAAAATATGTTTTTCCAGATCCCCACTCTCCAGATAGCATTAATGCACCAACTGGATTGTCTATGTCACAATAATTTTTTAATTCTTCAATTAGATTCATTCTCTCTCCCCCCGCTTACCAAGCTGTTTCTTAATTATCACATTATCTGAGCAAATTTCAACAAATATATTCTATCAAAATTTCTTCAGTTCTACATTGCAAATAAAGATTACAACATACCAATCTATATCTCTCCAAGCTTCTATTTATCTTTGTCATCATACTACCACACCCAAGAACTTTTGTACATTTTTCGCGTAAAAAACCCCTCACACCATAATTGATGTAAGGGGTTTTCTATATAAGCTAATTAATGTTCTATGTTAGTCACCTACAGTGTCCTATTTCCGATTAATAGCTGCCTGTGCTGCTGCAAGACGAGCGATCGGTACACGGAATGGTGAGCAAGATACATAGTCAAGTCCGATGCTGTCGCAGAACTCTACAGAGCTTGGATCTCCACCGTGCTCTCCACAGATACCTACATGCAGGCTTGGATTAACCGGTTTTCCGAGTTCGATAGCCATCTTCATAAGCTTACCAACACCTGTCTGGTCGAGTTTAGCGAATGGATCGTTCTCGAAGATCTTAGCGTCATAGTAAGCATCAAGGAACTTACCAGCATCATCACGGGAGAATCCGTATGTCATCTGTGTAAGGTCGTTTGTTCCGAAGCAGAAGAAGTCAGCTTCTTTTGCGATATCGTCAGCTGTAAGAGCAGCTCTTGGGATCTCGATCATTGTACCAACCTCGTACTCAAGGTCGCTTCCAGCTGCTGCGATCTCAGCGTCAGCTGTCTCTACAACGAATTTCTTAACGTATTTGAGCTCTTTGATATCTCCAACGAGTGGGATCATGATCTCAGGTTTTACGTTCCAATCCGGATGAGCTTTCTTTACATTGATTGCTGCACGGATAACAGCGCTTGTCTGCATCTTAGCAATCTCTGGGTATGTAACTGCAAGACGGCATCCACGGTGTCCCATCATTGGGTTGAACTCGTGCAGGCTGTCGATAATAGCTTTGATCTGGTCAACTGTTTTGCCCTGAGCATCAGCCAGTTTCTTGATGTCCTCTTCCTCTGTAGGAACGAACTCATGAAGCGGTGGGTCAAGGAAACGAATTGTAACCGGGTTACCTTCAAGAGCTTCATAAAGTTTCTCGAAGTCTCCCTGCTGCTCTGGAAGAATCTTAGCAAGTGCTGCTTCTCTTTCTTCTACTGTCTCTGCACAGATCATCTCACGGAATGCGTCGATTCTGTTGCCTTCGAAGAACATATGCTCTGTACGGCAAAGTCCGATACCTTCTGCACCAAGCTCACGAGCTTTCTTAGCGTCAGCCGGTGTATCAGCGTTTGTACGAACCTTCATAGTTCTGTACTTGTCAGCCCATCCCATGATTCTTCCGAACTCACCAGCGATTGTAGCGTCTACAGTCGGGATGATTCCGTCATAGATAGCACCTGTGGATCCATCAAGTGAGATTGCATCTCCCTCGTGGAATTCTTTTCCGCCAAGTGTAAATTTCTTATTAGCTTCGTCCATTGTGATGTCACCACAACCAGATACGCAGCATGTTCCCATTCCACGAGCAACTACAGCTGCGTGAGATGTCATACCACCACGAACTGTCAGGATACCCTGAGCAGACTTCATACCTGTGATATCTTCTGGTGATGTCTCAAGACGAACAAGGATAACTTTCTCTCCTCTTGCAGCCCACTCTACAGCGTCATCAGCTGTGAATACAACTTTACCACAAGCAGCTCCTGGAGATGCTCCAAGTGCTTTAGCCATTGGTGTAGCAGCTTTCAGTGCTGCAGCGTCGAACTGTGGGTGAAGCAGAGTATCAAGGTTACGAGGGTCGATCATTGCAACAGCCTCTTTCTCTGTTCTCATTCCTTCATCTACAAGATCACAAGCGATCTTAAGAGCAGCCTGAGCTGTTCTCTTACCATTACGTGTCTGAAGCATGTACAGTTTACCGTGCTCTACAGTGAACTCCATGTCCTGCATATCTCTGTAGTGTGTCTCCAGAGTGTTGCAAACTTCTTTGAACTGTTTAAATGCTTCTGGGAACTTCTGCTCCATCTCGGAAATGTGCATTGGTGTACGAACACCGGCAACAACGTCCTCGCCCTGAGCGTTTGTCAGGAACTCTCCGAACAGACCGTTCTCTCCTGTAGCTGGGTCACGTGTAAATGCAACACCTGTACCACAGTCATCTCCCATGTTACCAAATGCCATCATCTGTACGTTAACAGCTGTTCCCCATGAATAAGGGATGTCATTGTCACGGCGGTATACGTTAGCTCTCGGGTTATCCCATGAACGGAATACAGCCTTAACAGCTTCCATAAGCTGAACCTTAGGATCTGTAGGGAAGTCCTCACCGATCTTCTCTTTGTACTCAGCTTTGAACTGCTCTGCAAGTTTCTTAAGATCATCAGCGTCAAGCTCTACGTCAAGTTTAACACCCTTCTCTTCTTTCATCTTGTCGATCAGTTCTTCGAAGTATTTCTTACCAACTTCCATAACTACATCAGAGAACATCTGGATGAATCTTCTGTAGCAGTCCCAAGCCCAACGTGGGTTGCCTGAAGCATTTGCCAGTGTTTCAACAACCTCTTCGTTAAGTCCAAGGTTAAGAATTGTATCCATCATACCAGGCATAGAAGCTCTAGCTCCTGAACGTACGGAAACGAGAAGCGGGTTCTCTTTATCTCCGAATTTCTTACCTGTAATTCCTTCCATCTTATCGATAGCTTCCATGATCTGAGCCATAATCTCATCGTTGATCTGTCTGCCATCCTCATAGTACTGTGTACAAGCCTCTGTTGTTACTGTGAATCCCTGTGGTACAGGAAGACCCAGATTTGTCATCTCTGCCAGGTTTGCGCCTTTTCCACCGAGAAGGTTTCTCATATCTGCGTTACCTTCAGTGAACATATAAACCCATTTTGCCATGTTCAATGACCTCCTAAAATAATTTTTACAAATAAAATAATTTTATTTCGCATATAATATTTTAATAGTTTTACACTTATGAGTCAAGTCTTTTGTCCGTAATTATATACAATTTTTACAAATGCTTTTTGTATACTTTTCATATTGGTTAACCTATCTTTCACAAATTGTAAACACATCGTCCATCAGACTGTCATTTTGTATATTTGCATTAATCTCCATGCAATGTACAACATGCACAAAAAAATAGTTGTCCATGCTTTATAAGAACTTGGAAACAACTATTTTTTTGTGATTAATATACAATTTACACATATCATTGCTATGGTGTTTCCACCACCAACATCATGCAATTTTCCTCAAAATCAACAAGTACGTAATCTTTATCTCATTTCTTCAATAAATGCCTTATATCCTTTATAAGCTTCATACACATCTGCCTTGCTTGTCACTTCCCACGGTGCATGCATGCTCAATACTGCGACACCGCTGTCGATGACTTCCATGCCATAATTTGCCATAATGTAAGCGATTGTTCCACCACCGCCGGCATCTACTTTTCCAAGTTCAGCGAACTGGTATGCAACACTCTGCGCATCCATTGCATTTCTGATCTTTGCAAGATATTCTGCATTTGCGTCATTAGAACCGCTCTTTCCGCGAGCACCCGTAAATTTATTAAATACGAGTCCTTTTCCAAAGAATGCAGAACTGCGTTTTTCGAATACTTCAGCATACATCGGATCATAAGCTGCGCTCACATCAGAAGAAAGCATTCTGGAATTCATCAGCGCTCTTCTGACTTTCAGGTCAGACTCCCCTTCTGTCAGTGCCACAAGTTCTGCAACTGTATTTTCAAAGAAACGAGAATGCATTCCGGTCGCACCGACACTTCCGATTTCTTCTTTATCTACGAGAATGCAACACGCTGTGTGCTCCACTTCTTTCACATCAAGCATTGCAAAGAGAGAGGTAAATGCACATACACGGTCATCCTGTCCGTAAGCCAGTACCATACTGCGATCCAATCCACAGTCGCGGGCCTTTCCTGCCGGAACGATCTCAAGCTCTGCGGAGAGGAAATCCTCTTCCTCCATGTCATAATATTGTTTCAGAAGATTGATTACATTTGCTTTTACAGCCTCTTTTTCCTTTTCTTCTAATGTCTCATCCTGCTCAATCGGGCGGCTTCCGATCAGAAGATCAAGCTTCTCTCCTTCTACAACCGTTGCAGCCTTTTTCTCCATCTGTTTCGACGCAAGATGGATCAGCAGATCCGTGATAACAAAAACTGGATCATCTTCTTTTTCACCGATGCTCACCTGAACTGTTGTACCATCTTTCTTTGCGATCACTCCATGAAGGGCGAGTGGAAGTGTCACCCACTGATATTTCTTGATTCCACCATAATAATGTGTATCAAGATAAGCAAACTCTTCATTCTCATACAATGGATTCTGTTTTACGTCAATGCGCGGGGAATCGATATGAGCTCCAAGAATATTCATACCTTCTGTCAGCGGTTTTGTACCCATATGGAACAGCGCAATCGTCTTGTTCATACACACGGCATACAGTTTATCTCCGGCTTTCACCTCTCCACCGTTTTTAATGATATCTCTGATATCCTTATATCCCTCTGCTTTCGCCTTTTCAACTGCCAGTGTAACACACTCGCGCTCTGTCTTGCCGGCATCGAGGCAGCTCTTGTATTCTGTATTCACCTGTTCTAATCTGTCCAGCTCTTCCTTACTGTAAGTTGTCCATGCATTTTTTCTGTCCATGTCATTCTCCTCCTGTTCTATCGTTACTGTTCACACGATGTGCGACCAGCAACGCATCTCGCCATTTTAAATCGC
>OIZO01000697.1_pt1 | contig 20916 bp, 20 predicted proteins | sample 1588551 | NCBI WGS metagenome assembly OIZO01 (sample SAMN03283271) | human gut metagenome | biome: human-associated habitat; material: feces | host: Homo sapiens | place: Peru | collected 2012 | reverse complement strand
ACCGTGTCTGGGAGCCAGTTTTATGCTGAATACATTTATAATGCGTTTGCCCTGTACAGAGGAAGAATTCAACCAAACATGGCAATGCTAAAATAAAAAAATTACGCGTTGAATTTCTGGGCAGGAGTAACCATCCAAATCGCCTTTAATTCAACAGAGCCTGTGTTTTCCAAAGTATGGGGAGAACCTGCGTTGAACGTGATACTGTCGCCTTCTTTTAAAGCAATTTCTTTGTTTCCGTAGTGAAGAATTCCTTCGCCTTGAACAACAAGCCCCATTTCTTTTCCAAGATGGCCGTAGCTTCCGCGGTGAGTACGGCTTCCAACAGGAATATTTATCGTGTAGCTTTCAAATGAATTTTCACCATTTCCGGAAAATGGATCTGAAAGCTCTTCGTAAACAACATCCTCCTCGTTGATTTTGCGGCGGTCTTCACGGTGAATCACAGAAACTGGACGGCGGCGGCTGTATTCTTCAAAAAGGAATTCAAGGCTTATATCCAAAGCATCGGCAATATCAAGCAATGTATCTATAGCAGGAGAAACTTTATTCCGCTCAATCTGGGAAACGAGACTTTCACTAACTTTTGCGTGCGCCGCCACAGCTTTTAATGTCAAATGCTTTCTTTCACGGACAGCTCTTAATTTTTCTCCAAACTGATATTGTCTTTTATTTTCGTCTTCGCTCATTTTTTTACCCGCAACATATTAAAGAAATTCAATTTTTTGCAAAAGTATCATTTTTCTGCTTTTCCTGATTTTTTTCCATTATAAAACGGATAAAGTGGTCTTCAAGCGTATTTTTCGGACCTTCAATATGAAGTCTTTGCCTTGCCCTTGCATTATCACGGCGAACTGTATACAAAAGATAAAAATCTCTATAGTCAAGGTTTATGTCTGTTTTTACACGCTCGCCAAGATATGAACTTACTTCATCACGTCCAATCGACTTTACGCCTTGATCACGCAAAATTCCTTTAAGACGCAAAATTTGCTCATAAGAAACTCCGAACAGGAATTCCTCCATTGCCTGTGCAACATCCGGTTCGCTAAGTTTTTCCTTTATAAATGCGCCCCACTGATCGTCCATCTGGAACGTAACCATCATAAGCTCACTCGTTCCCATCATGGAGCCAAAAGCGGGAGCAAGACGGCGGCGAGTAGACCAAACAGCCTGCAAAACAGGCGCAATATCAGAAATTGTCTGGTCACTTCTGTGCTCCCAAAGAATTATAAGGGAATTGGCAAGTTCACGGCGCAAATCAATAGAAACAGACTTGTCCTTTATAAGGTTCATGTAGACATCTTCCGCCATAAGTGTAAACATCATGGAAACAGTTTCGTCATAATATTCCTTGACTGCTTTTTCATCCATTAGGGCGTAATTTTTTGCAAGCTTCGACATTGAAAAAAAAGTGTGTATTTTCGCCACAAGAAATCCTTTTCCTAGAATAGCTTTTGACGGCATGTGAAGAACAGTATCGCCTTCCTCTTGATACGAAATAATGCTTTCAACCAAAGCCATCGGCGTTCTTGTGGAAGTTGTTGTGTTCGCCCGCTCAAGCAAAGACGGAAAGCGTGCAATCGCTTGAGCAAGACTTGTAACGTCATCAAGCCTTTCCTGAAGCCGTGCCAGTCTGTCTGGAGCAGTCTTTTCAAGCGCATCCTGAAGTTTTTTTATAAGTTTCTGCTGATAATCTGTAAAAACAATAATTCCAGTCTGAATAATTTCATTTTTAATATTTTCATCATTGTTAAAAAAATAAGAAATATCAACTTGAGAAAAATCTGAATTTTTAATTTTGTTTGTGTCCAAAATACCTTCGCCTTTATTTTTAAATTGGAACTATTTACGGCATAATTAAAATGCTAAAACTGTTCTTGAAAACTAAAATTTTTATAGACTATTATTATATCACACATTTTTCAATTTTCAACGTATAAATCCAAAACATTTTTGTAAAAATATTCTCTTCTTTTAGCATAAATAAATTTTACACTTCATCTCAAGGAAATACACTCCGATAATAAAATCATGAAAAAGCGCATTTTGTTCTTTACCATAATCTCACTAGGAATTGCCTTTGCACAGCAGACTCGGATTGTTGAACTGCCGCAAATGCAAATTCTGGCAAACGACATATCAGTAAAGGAAAAATTTTCAGATTCGGGCGAACGTGAAGGAGTTGATCTTTTTATAAGGAAGAAGCCTGCAATAAGCAGCGTAATGCTGGTTGAAACCACAAAAGATCCAAACGGAAAAGAGCCAAACTACGCTTACCGCACCACAGAATGGAACGAAACAAACGGAAACGAAATCCGCTACTTGGACGGAAAAGAGCTTCATTCTGAATATTCAAAATACAGCCTGATTTCTTCAACTGTAGAAAATCATCCTGAGCTTGGACAAGCATTCCACATTTTTATTCCAAACACGATTTATTTTGGCTATCCTTGGTCGCGCAACGGTTCTGTTCAAATAGGGAAAGGTGTTTTTATAAATATCCGCACATTTGAAAAACCTTACGGCGACTACACTGGCAAATACATGGACAATCCGTTTATGTTCGACATAGGTAAAGCTCCAAAGAAAAAAGAGCCTACAAAAGCTGAAGCCGCGCTTGAAGAAATTCCAGAGCCAGAAGTAAATGAAGAGCCGCAAATAATTCCGCAGAAAGAAGAAAAGCCGATTTTAACAGACGACTACAATCCTTTGGCGGTAGAAAAATTTTCGCAGCTTGCAAATGAAGGCGGCGGATTTTTGTATTATTCCAAGCCGGAAAATCTTGTTCAGGACTTACTGGATTCCGTAGAAAGAATCACGCCGAAGACAAGAGCGGACATCGTGCTTGCAATAGACACAACCGGCAGCATGAAAGACGACCTGGAAGTTCTTCGCAAAAAATGGATTCCAGAGTTTATCGAACAGGCAAAGGAATTTGAAGACTTAAGAATTGCGCTTTTGCTTTACAGGGATTACAACGACTCCTATAACCACAAAGGACTTCCTGTAAAATTCTTTGACTTTACAAGAGAGCCTGAAAAAATCAAAAAGCAATTGGATTCCGTCATAATCCACGGAAACGAAGGCGGCGACATTCCAGAAGCTGTGCATGAAGCTCTTTTTGCTTCAATAAATTTCTATGAATGGAGAAATGACGCGCAAAGAAAAATCATTCTTCTTGGAGACGCTGAACCGCATCCAAAGCCAAGAGGTCCAAGAAAAATAACGCAGGAAAAAGTAATGCAGCTTGCAAGTGAAAAAGGAATCACGCTCGACTGCATTATCGTTCCTGATGAAAAAGGAAAATCCGCGGATTAATTGCGTTTTCTGTTTTGAATTTTTTCAAAGTCTTTCTGGACAAGTTTTCTGTATGCGCCGGGAAACTGTCCAGGCTGGCTTGCATTATAAATTTCAAGAATTTCATTTATGATTGGCTCTGCCTTGCTGTATTTTTTCTGCTTAACATAAATATGCGCAATTTCGTAGCGGCCTTCTATATAAATGGCAGTGTTCATTCCGTAACGCTGCAAAAGAATTTCATAATACTGCAAAGATTTTTTTGTGCTCCCCTTGTCCAATGCAGTCTGTGCAAGCTGAATTATTTCAAGACTTGAAGCATTGTCTGGAACTTCAACCTTTGTTGACACGCATGAAAAAAAGCAAACTGAAGCAAAAGCAACTAAAAAGTTAAAAACAATTTTTTTCATAAATATTGAATCTTTCATTCCTAAAGTATATCATTTCAGCACTTGATGCACAATCTAAGTTTTTATTCTATATATCCTATAAAAAAACTAACTTTATAAAGTTACATCAAAAAGAGGCGTCTTATGGCATACAAAATCTTTATCGACGGAAAAGAAGGAACTACAGGCTTAAAAATTTTTGAACGTTTTGAAAACAGAAAAGACATTGAAATCCTGCTTATCGATGAAGACAAACGCAAAGACTCTGCAGAACGCGCAAAGTTTATCAACGAGTCTGATTTTACATTTTTATGCCTTCCGGATGCCGCCAGCATAGAAGCCGTAAGTCTTTGCACAAATCCAAAGACAAAAATCATAGACGCTTCTACAGCGCACCGTATAAACCCTGACTGGGCTTATGGATTTCCTGAGCTTTCCCCTGCGCACCGTGAAAAAATTATAAATTCAAGCAGAGTCGCAGCGCCTGGTTGCTATGCTTCAGGATTCGCCTCAATTTGCTTTCCGCTTGTAAAACATGGAATAATTTCTGCGGATTATCCGATTGTCTGCCATGCGGTTTCTGGATATTCAGGAGCCGGAAAAAAAGCAATCGCGCAATACGAAGATTCAAACCGCAATCCAGAGCTAAAAAGTCCGCGCCTTTATGCCCTCACACAGGAACACAAGCACTTGCCAGAAATGCAAAAGGTAAGCGGCTTAAATTACAAGCCAATTTTCAATCCTTATGTATGCGATTATTTTCAGGGAATGACAGTTACAATTTCGCTTTATTCAAGGCTTTTGGAAAAGAAAATGAGCGCAAAAGAAATCTGCGAAACATTCAAGGAGCATTACAAGGGCTGCCATTTTGTAAAAACCGCGGATTTTCTTGGTGAAGGAATTTTGCAGGACAATTTTATCGCGGCAAACACATTGTCAGGAACAAACAATATGCAGATTTTTGTCTGCGGAAACGACGAGCGAATTACAATAACGAGCCGTTTTGACAACCTCGGAAAAGGCGCAAGCGGAGCGGCTGTCCAGTGCATGAACATAATGATGGGAATTGACGAAGCGACTGGTCTTTAAAAAGAAAAATTTCCTGTGCATATTCTGTAACGCGCGTTATTTTCTTTGTCAATCAATTAAACCAAACTGATTATATTTTTCAGCCGCGCCATTTCTGTAGGAAGATTCGCACAAAGGAAAATAAAAAAGTGAAAGCACACAATTGGAAACAATGTCAAACAAAGCGTTGTCTGTATCACAAGAAAGATTGTTGTTTAATGCGCCAATTGCAGTACAGCCGACCGCGCCCATAAAAGAAGCCCAACTCATGTTCCGGCAAAAATCAGCTTTTTCTGACAAAAACTTAGCTTCTTCAATAATGCGCAAGGAAGCGTCAAAGTCTGTTTTGATTTCTGCATTTTTTCCGCCAGCAAACTGAAATTTGTCCAAAGAAAAAAGTCCATCATGCTGAACCATTTTTTGAAAAACTGACTGAGTAGAAAAAACAATTCCGCAGTTTTCATTTTCCTGCGCAAAAACAGAAAAGCAAAGAAGCAAAATAAAACCTAAAACAAACTTTCTCATAAGGAAGAACCTCTTTTTAACGCTTCCGTTCCAACTGCAATGCGTAAAGATTATAATTGTCAAGCGCAATGTTTTTATAAGAAACGCTCATAAAGCAAGAGAACAAATCAACCACAAGACAACCTACAGCACCAAGGCACAAACTTTCCACAGCACAATCGCTGTCCACAAAAGCCGTTGCGCCCAAGCATCCCAAGCCAGCCGCCGTGGATACAAAAGTCATTGTCTTCCAAAAATTAGCTTTTCTTAAAAATTTTGAATTTTCAGGAACGCCTTTTAAAAGAACATTCAGCTCTTTGTTGTTTTTAATTTTTGTTCCGTCAAGAAATTCAAACTGTGAAAACGAAAATAAATTTTCAGAACGAACTATTATCTGCGGAAACGCAATTTCACTTCCAGAAGATTCCTGCGCAAAAATATTTCCACACAAAAGAACAGAAATCAGCAAAACTATAAAACTCTTTCTCATAAAAATACTCCTTATCCATATTATAACAATATGTTATTCTTCTTGTCAATAAAATTTTATTCTGTTATATTTTCAGCGTAATTTGCTATCCTTTTATTATATTCTTCAACATAGTCATTGTAATTTTGCAGGGATTTTTTTTCGTAATGGGCAGAAATGCGATTTGTTGCAACTGCTCCCAAAAAGAAAATTGCGGCAGGAATTCCAAATGCGCCAAGTTCTTTTGTGCTGTCCGCATCAATACATCCTACGGAAAGTCCGCCTGCAGCCGCGGCATTCACAACAGTTGCCCAGTACCAGAATTTTTCCTTTTTTATGACTGATTTGTTTTCTGAAATTCCGCCGATTAGTTTCATGGCTTCCTCTTCTGAAATTTCTGTCCTATCTGAAAAGTTATATTTAGAGAAAAACGGAAAACTCTTTTCACGCACAATTTTCTGCTTGGGTTCCGGCAATTTTTTTCTGGAACTTCCAAAAGGCACTAAAACTTTTTCTTCATAAGGCTGTGAAAAATCAGAATCATCCGCAAAAGAAAAAACGCAGGCAAACTGAATTAAAATCAAAAACAAAAACTTTCTCATAAAAACAAACATTTTATTGCCATTCCCATGCCACGACATGGGAATCTGTTGTAGAACTCCATTAAATTATAACCGTTTTTGCAAAGCCTGGCTATTTCATTTTTGAAAAACAAATGAAAGAAGTTTGAAAATTCAATTTTCATAGAACGGCAAAAACTGTATAATAAAAATCGATATGTTTGAAGTTAGAGTTACTGCTGATTTTAGCGCGGCGCATTTTTTAAGAGACTACAACGGAAAATGCGAAAATCTTCACGGACACAATTACAAAGTTTATGCGCACGTCCGCGGAACAGAACTTGATAGAGGCGGAATGCTTTTGGATTTTACAAAGCTGAAAAAAACTCTACGTGAAGTTTGCGGCAAAATTGACCATACAAATTTAAATGACATAGAATTCTTTGAGCAAAATCCAAGCGCAGAAAGAATCGCCGTTTACATATACAATCATATCATAGAAGAAATTCCTTTGCTAAAAAAAACAGACGGAAAAAAAGCATGGCTTTATGCGATCGATGTTTTTGAAACAGAAACAAGCCGCGCGCGATACATTGCTGAATAATTTTTTATCGGAGAACAAAATGCTTACAAGAAAAACAAAAATCGTATGCTCAATCGGACCTGCCTGCGACAACGATGACACAATCCGCGAAATGATAAAAGCAGGAATGAACATAGCCAGATTCAACTTTTCGCACGGAACTTATGACTGGCACAAGCAAGCAATGGACAGGGTTCGCAGAGTTTCTGCAGAAATAGATGTACCTGTTGCAATTCTTTTGGACACAAAAGGTCCTGAAATCCGCACTGGACTTATAGACGGCACAAACAACATCAATCTTTCCGCAGGTGAAACCGTAATTGTTACAACAGACGACTGCACTTGCGTAAATGCTTCGGAAGGTAAGCCGTGCAGAATTTCAATTTCATGGAAAGAAGCCACAAAAAAAGTTTCATCGGGAATAAAAATCTTAATAGCCGATGGACTGATTGAACTTGTTGTTCAGAAAGTTGAAGGCGAAGAAATTATATGCAAGGCTTCAAACGCCGGAACTTTTGGAAGCAGAAAAAATGTAAACTTAATCGGAGTTCATGCCGGGCTTCCAATCATGTCAGCCAAAGACAAGGAAGATTTAAAGTTCGGGGCAACACAGGACATTGATTTTGTTGCGGCGAGCTTTGTAAGTTTCCCGGAAGAAGTTGTACAGATTAAAGAATACTTAAAATCTGTAGGCGCAAAAGCCCGTGTCATTGCAAAAATCGAAAATGAAGAAGGCTTAAACAACATTGAAAAAATTACACGCGAGGCAGATGGAATAATGGTTGCGCGCGGAGATTTGGGAGTCCAGCTTCCTACAGAAAGAATTCCGCTCGCGCAAAAAGCCATTATAAGATGCTGCCATACCGCCGGAAAACCTGTAATCACGGCAACGCAAATGCTCGATTCAATGATTGTAAATCCGCGGCCTACAAGAGCAGAGCTTACTGATGTTGCAAACGCAATTTTTGACGGAACAGATGCGCTCATGCTTTCCGGGGAAACTGCTGGCGGAAAATATCCAGTTGAATCTGTAAAGACAATGGCGCTGATTGCCCGCACAACAGAAGATTCTCTTGAATACAAAGAGCACATGAGAAAAATAGATTCCGACTATGTTCCCGGAACAGAAGTAGGACACATGGTTGCACACAGCGCATACAAACTTTCAAAGAACATAAAGGCAAAGGCAATAATAATTCCGACACTGCATGGAAACACTGCAAGAATGATTGGAAGTTTTCGTCCAGAGCAAATTGTAATCGCTGTAACTCCAAATAAAAAAGTTCAGCGTCAGCTTATGATTCAGTGGGGTGTAACTCCGGTTCTTTGCAGAATCGCAGGAGATTCAGACATGATGATTCAGAATGCTGTAAAACTTGCAATTGAAAACAACCTCGTAAAACTTTCAGACAGAGTTGTTGTGTGCGCAGGAATTCCGCTTTCAAGTCCGCTTATGGTAAACACAATCCGAGTACTTGTTGTTGGAAACATAATTGCAAGAGGAACTTCATTCGGATTCTGCAACAGTGAAAAACAAAAAATCTGCGGAAGAATAATCCACGCAGAAGACATTGTTGAAATCCGCGACACTGTAAAACTGAACCACAAAACAATTCTTGTTTGCGAAAGAATAACAGAAGACCTCATTCCGGTATTAAGAATTATAGACGGAGTTATTTCAGAATCCGGAAGCGACTTGCAAGAGGAAAACCTGAAACTTGTAAATCCGAACCTTGTCTATATACAGAATGTTCCCGACGCCTGCAAAATTCTTGAGGACAATCTCTCTGTTTCCATAGACGGAGAGCAGGGACTTATTTACGAGGGAGCAATCTGCTAAAGTAAAAGTTAAACAAGCCTTACAGGGATTCCTTCTTTGGAAAGCTCATTCTTTATAGAAGAAACTGTGTACGCTCCTGAATGAACCATTGAGGCAATCAGGGCAGCGTCAGCCTTTCCTTTTGTAAGAACGTCCGCAAGATGAGAAGGAGTTCCACCTCCGCCACTTGCAATTACAGGAACCGGCACAGACTCCGCAATCATTTTTGTAAGATTCAGTTCATAGCCTTCTTTTGTTCCATCGGCATCAATTGAATTTAAAACTATTTCGCCAGCACCAAGCTCAACAGCTTTCTGTGCCCATTCTCTTGCATCAAGCTCTGTCTTTATTCGTCCGCCGTTAATATAAACTCTGTAGCCGCTTGGCATTTGAGAATCTTTTGCAGCGTCCATTCCAAGAACAATGCACTGATTTCCAAAAACGCGTGCTCCCTGCTTTATAAGCTCCGGATTTTTTACAGCCTGAGAATTAAGCGAAACTTTTTCAGCTCCGGCAAGAATTGTAGAGCGTATGTCGTCAAGAGTTCCGATTCCACCTCCAACACAAAATGGAATAAAAACTTGAGAAGCGACTCTTGCAATCAAATCAAGAATAGGACCTCTTCCGCGCGCACTTGCCATTATGTCGTAAAACACAAGCTCGTCCACACCCTGGCGGTAATATTCAGCAGCCATTTCCACAGGATCGCCAATGTCGATGTTGTTCTGAAATTTTATTCCTTTTGTTGTGCGTCCATCTTTTACATCAAGGCAGATTATAATTCGTTTCTTCAACATTTTAAAATTTCTCCTTTGCAGAAAGATCAGAAGAGACAAAATTTCTCAAGATTCCAAGTCCGGGCTTTCCTGATTTTTCCGGATGAAACTGAAAAACCGCGATGTTGTCTTTTTCAACTATTGCAGGAACTTTTATTCCGTAGTCCGCATAGCCTTTTATTATAGAAGAATCTTCCGGCTGAATCACATAGGAATGTACAAAATAAAAATCCGAATCAGGCGCAACTCCATTTAACAGAGAAGAGCCTCCGTTTGCAAACGAAACATTGTTCCATCCTATATGCGGAACTTTTAAACTTGTGTCAAAGCCTTTATCCTTTAAAGATGAAAAACGCCTTATGCTTCCTTTTAAAAGTCCAAGGCATTCTGTATCTCCTTCCTCGCTGTAGTCAAACACAATTTGAGAGCCAAGGCAAATTCCTAAAATCGGTTTACCAGATTCCGCCCAGTCTTTCAAAAAAGAATCAAAGCCTGTCAACTTAAGCTGCTGCATCGCATAAGCCGCATCTCCTACTCCGGGAAAAATCACACGGTCAACATTTTTTAACTCGCAAGGATTTACAGAAAGAACATAAGGAGCATCAAGGTATTCAAGCGCATGCTCCACGCTTTTTATATTTCCTGCATTGTAATCTATGATTCCAGTCATTTTTTGCTCCAACAAAAGATTGAATGTTTCAAGTAAGTTTATATTAAAAACTGCCGATAAATTCAATATGGACATTACGGCTCTTGTCAATCTTTGCATTTCAGTTTTAAAAGATATACGCGTTATCACAGCTGCAATTCTTACAATTTTTTTTATATCGCTCGGAAATTACGTTGTAAAATACAGAAAACGTCCGCCTAAACCAAAGAAGAAAAAATCCGCACAAAAATCTGCCGCTGCAGCCACACCAGCTCCAAAACCAGAAGAACAGCCAAAGCAGGAATAGTAAAATTTTCCATATCAAGTCCTTCAATTGAAAGAAGCCCCTAAAAATGTTATTATTTTGAATAATAAAATGGTTGGGGATACATAAATGAAATTTTTTAGCACACGTGATGCCCGGAATATCGTAGGATTCAAACAGGCAGTTTTGGACTGCATTCCTTCTGACGGCGGGCTTTACGTTCCAGACGACACAGACGATTTGCGCCGCTGGATTTATTATACAAATGAAAAAACAACATTCGCTTCTCTTGCAGGCGCGCTTACTTCCGCAATGATAAATGATGAATTCAGCCCTGTAATCTGCGAAGCAATTGCAACACACGCATTTCCAAAAGATCCAGTTTTCAGACAGCTGGACAAAAATCTTTTTATCCTTGAGCTTTATCACGGCGCAACTGGAACTTTCAAGGACTTCGGAGTTTCTTATTTAACTTCCGCATTGGAAACGATTCTACAGATGGACGGAAAAAAAGCCATTCTGCTCGATGCGACTACAGGCGAACTTGGAGCGTGCATGGCAAAAGCTATCGGCGGAAAAAAACTTCTAAAGTCTGTTCTTCTTGCTCCAAAAGGAAAGCTACGCGGAATCGATGAAAAAAGCTTTGTTTGGAACGGCGGAAATATTTATCCGATTGAAATAGACGGAACAGAACAAGACTGCCACAAAATCATAAGAGAAATTTTTTCAGACAAACAGCTTGTAAAAAAACTCAGCCTGACTGTAGCAAATACGGCAAACATCGGCCGGCTTTTACCGCAGTCATTTTTCTACACATTCGCATTTTCAAGACTCAAAGGAATTACAAACGGAGATATTTTTTATGCCGTTCCTGCTGGCAACTATGGAAATCTTGTTTCGGGACTTTACGGCTGGAGAATGGCTCTTCCTGTAAATGGATTCATCGTTCCTTCAACACCGGAACTTACCCTTGATGCCGGCGGAAACTGCATGGTTATGAACAGCATGATTCCGCTTGAAAAACGCACAGCTGCAGATCCGGCTTCACCTTCAAACATAGAAAGACTTGAACAGATTTTCAAGGCAAATTCACTTATGCTTAGAAGTTTTGTCTATCCTGCGGCGGTTTCAGAAAAGGAAATTGAAGCAGCCTGCAAAAAACTTTTTATGCAATACAAAGTCTATGCAGACCACGACACAGCGGCGGCTTATGCGGCAGTTCTAAAAAGAAACGATGTTGCAGCGGAAGAAGACGGAGCTGTTGTTCTTGTTGCAAGAGACTCGACTGCGCTTAGCAAAGATTTTCTTATGCACAACTTAGGAGAATCTCCTGCAATGCCGAACAATATCACCGAAGCATTTAAGCCTGTCAAACTTGACAAAGCTCCAATTGCCCCGGAGGATACAGATTCAGTTATTTCGATTTTGAACTCTTTGAATCTTTTTTAGTTTTTTTAGCAGCTGGCTTTTTAGCATCAGTTTTTTCCACGGAAGATTTTTTTGATTTTGCCTTCTCTGTTTTTGGAGCTGGCATCTTCACGGGCTTTACGGCTTCTGTAAACTGCTCGCACTTGTATTCAGCAAGTTCCTTTGAAGCAAACAAAGTTCTGTAAAGCCTGAAAATCTGCTCGCGAAGGATTCTTTTGCTTGTCATGCAGTTGGAAGCAAACGCATACCAAAGTGTAGCATCCATTTTTTCCTTGTTGAACCAGCGAACTCCGTTGTATTCATTTGCACCAGTAAGAACAAATGAATTTTCAGAATCCACAAGCGATTTTGCCACAGTGTATGTCGACTTTACAAATCCAGAAGTTCCAAAGTTCAGGCTGCTTATCTTCATGCTTTCAAAAATGCGGATAAAGTTGTTTCTCATTTCTGAATTGAAGAAGCCTGCGCTTTCGATTATCTCGGAAAGTTTGCGGCTGTAGCCCCACTTCTTGCAGTTTTCACCGCCAGCGGAAGCAACTGCTGCAAAGGCGCATAGAATTTCCGCACTGAATTCATTCGACTTGATTCCAGAAGAAATCTCAAGCTCAAGGTTGTTTGCTGAATCTTCATCTTCCGGCGCAGAATAAGCCTCATACAAATATTCAACGCACTTCTCAAATGCCTTGAATTTCTGCTCAGGCTCAAGAGATGATTCAGATTTCTTTGACTTTGCTTTTTTCTTGGAATTTTCAGACACAAGTTTTTCTTCTTCAAGCGCAAACTCGTTTTCTTTTTCGTAGTAAGCAAGAGCAGCTTCTTTTGCAGACTTTAGAACTTTTTTGAGCGACGTTGGCTCTTTGTTTTCAAGCTTGAATTCTTTTGAAGAATCGCTAGAGAACAAGGCGTGAATATCCTGCATAAACTCTTTTGTAACGAAATTTTTAAGAGCGGAAAACAAATCCTTGTAGCGGAATTCCTGCCATGCAATTTCAAGATCAGGAACACCAGAACCGTTCAAAAGCTCATTAAGTTTAAAGTATTTTCCGTCCGTGCCGTCAACAACTTGCTGAACATCAAGATAAACCTGATATTCAAAGCCGTTAAGAGCAACGAACATTCCGTTGTTAATCAAGTCATCGCTTCTGCGCACAAACCAAAGTCCGCTTCTATGCTCACGGAAAATCACATAGTGATTATAGCCATAAGTGAATCCCATGCTTTCAGCCAAAGACTTTGAAACCATCACTTTGTCATTTTCGTCAGAGCCAGTTTTTACAGCGTACTCGCATGACTGCTTTATCCAGCCCTGGGCGCGTTCATACTTGTTATTATAGAAAACAATTGTGCGCTCGTTGCCTACGACATTTGAGTAAGCAAAAATATTTTCGTTTACAGTTCCATTATCCCAGACATCATAGAACAAAAAGTTTTCAACAGGCGCAAAAAGATAACGCTTGTGCATTAGAGGGAAAATATCATGCCAATGGCGATTCATCAAATCCTGATCAACCTTCTCATCTTTGTAGGCCCTGGTGTATTCCATTCCATATTTCTCTTCAAATCCTTCAAGCTGACCGTGTCCGAACATAGGAAGTCCAGGCATCGTAATCATCAGTGTGCAGACTCCAAAATACTTGTCGCCTTTTCCAAATTGAGCCACAGCTGTTTCTTCGTCCGGGTTGTTCATAAAGTTTACAAAACGCTTTAGAATCTGCGGATCAAATTTTATTGTATTTTTTACAGTGTCGCGGTACTTCTGATTTTCTTCCTTTTTGAGCATATTCATAAAGGCGGAATTATAAACACGGTGCATTCCAAGAGTACGTGTAAAATATCCTTCCATCATCCAGAAAGCTTCAGCAAGCAAAAGTGTGTCAGGCATTTCCTGAGCGCAACGGTCAACAACTTCGCGCCAGAATTCATTTGGAATGCGTTTTTCAAATTCTGCGGAAGTCAAAGCATAACGGCTGCGGCTTGCAATGTCTCCTCCGTGTCCTGGCTCAGGATACCAAAGGCGGCGGATATGTTTTTTTGCAAGAACCATTGCGGCATCAAACCTGATAATCGGGAAGTTCCGGGCAACTTTTAAAATCTGCTGCATAACGGCTTCGCGTGCGACTGGATTCAGAAAGTCAATTTGGGCTGTGTCATTCCAAGGCATTCCAGTTCCATCGTTTCCGTGGTAAATGTAAGTTACATCGCCTGTCGCATTGTCTACACGCTTAAAGCAAACCGCGCAGTCGCTTTTTGAATAGTAATGGTCTTCAAGATAAATTGAAACACGGCCATCGCGACTCAAGTTTTCTCCATTAAAAGTGTAACCTGGGAATGGACATTCCTTTGTTGTTATAAAATAATCAGGATGTTCCGTAACCCAAGTTCCGTCCATTCCAGTGTGGTTTGGAACCATGTCGCTTGCAAGGCGAATTCCGCGGATCCAACATCTGTAGCGAAGATTTTCCAAAGCCTGCCATCCGCCAAGATTTCCTGCAATTTCATAGTCGAGCAAAGAATATGCTGAAGCGGCCGCCTCTGGATTTCCGTTTATCTGCTTGATTCTTTTTGAAGCATAACTGCGCTCCCAAAGTCCAATAAGCCAAAGCCCCGTAAACCCCTCATCGCGCAAAGCATCAAGTTCTTCATCTGGAATCTGGTCAAGGCATGAAATATCGCGGTTATATTTTTTAGAAAGCTGATAAAGCCATACAAGAACAGTCTTTGCCATCAAAACAACTTTCGGCATCCATTCACGGTCAGGACTGAACCTCTCGTATTCTTTCATCAGATTTTCTTCATCATAAGTGTAGGCTTCCATGGAAACTTCGCCGCCGTTTGTAGGATGCCAGGCAGCTTTTTCTTCCTCGGAAATTGTATCGATTCCCTCAAGAAGACGACGAATCCATTCGCCAAGAACATCGCTCCAATAAGTGCGTATATAATCCAACTGGCCTTTTAAAGAAGTCGGAGAAGCAACAACAGGCTCTTTAAGCATATTTATAAGCGAATTATTCTTAGGACCAAATACAGGCTGAGTCAAAAAGAATGCCTTAATCTGATTCCAAGTTTTAATGTAGTCAGCGTTGACAACAAGATTTGAATCGTCAAACAAAATTGCAAACGGATGAAACGCCGGATTTTCATTTGCAAGATGAAGCATCACAAGCTCCTCCAAAACCTGCTCGCGGTTTGAGCGTTTCATTTTTGTGCCGGCATCAATACAGTTCTGCTCTAAAAACTCTTCCGCAGAAATTTCCTTTTTAAATACCTTAACAGGAGGAAACTCTTCCATGAACTGCAAAAGCAATTTGTCAATTTTTACTTTTGAAAAATTTCTGTCCAAGTCAGAAAGAAGATTTTTAAAGCAATCCGGAGCTTTGTCTCTTCTATAAATCATGCAGACGTAATGAAAAATTTCATCGATAAGTCCCATTGCGTTCAAAGAACCTGCTGAAACTTTTTTTTCACTTTGACCGCGTTTATCAAAAAGCCCGTTCAGTTTTGTCTGAAATTTATGCACAGCCTTGAAGTTTGCAAAAACAACATTTCCAGCAGAAGAAAAAAGCGAATCTTCAAAATCGCATTCTTCTCTTACTTTCCGGCTGATGTGAAATTCATTGTAAGAAATCTTCATATTTAACTCCAATAAAAAAGTTTGATTTTAGTTGTCGTGCAGCTGAACTACAGTTTTTATCTTGTTCAACAAAGACTTGTTTTCAGACATTTCTTCAATCGAAACAGGAATCCTATAAGTCCAGTTAAAACTGTTTACGCTGCCCGGAACATTGATGCGCTCGTCATTTTCATTTTCAAGGTAAAAACAATGCTCAAGGAACAAATAATCCTGAAGCGGATTTATAAGAAGCAAGCTTGCGCACTTTGCAACAGTTTTCAAAATAAATTCCGCAATGTCAGGAGTAAAGGCAGAATTCGAATCAGGACAGTTTTCAGTTTTGCACGCAGACAAAAATGCTCTTACGCTGTCTTTTTCAGAATTCCACCATTGGCGCAAAGTTGAACTGTCATGCACGGAAGTTGTAGCAACGCTCAAAGCTGGATACTGGTCAAACGGAATATAAGGCTGTCCGTTTTTTTCCCATTCGCGGCACCAGCGCACAACTTTAAGCGAAAGAATTTCAAGTTTTTGAAGAACTTCCGGCATAACTTTTAAATTAACGCCCAAATCTTCCGCGCAAGGAATCATATCAGAAGCATGGACAATAGCGCCCAAAGTAGAAAGAGCCTGCTGCTTCCAAAGCCCGTTTTCTTTTTCTTCTGTCCGGGCAAAAAGATTTTTCAGTTTTTCCTGCTCGTCCCAGCTTAAAGTTTTCCAGGCTGAAGATTTTTCAAACGTAAAGACTTTTATGAATCTGTCTTTTTTTATCTGAATCAATGAACGGTCGCGCCATTTTTCAGCAAGAGCATTTTTCACTGCGGAATCTTTGCGCTCGTCATCGCAAAATTTCTTGGAATAAATTTCCTTGTCACCAGAAATTTCTTTTTTAAAGTTCCAAAGCTCCTCGTTGTTCACACGGTCGCAAACCTGCTCAAGGAACGCAACAGCCTCGTCATGGTTCCAAGTTATATTTTCAATAAGCCCGGTCGGAATGTGCGGTTCAGAAATCCACTTTATTCTGTCATCAGAAAATCCCAAGTCGTTCAAGTCCTTTCTTGAAAAATCCGAATACGGAACTGTGTGTCCAAGATAAGCGGTTGTTTCAGTTTCTTTCGCAGCCCAAATTCTAAAAAAGCCTAGAACGTGGTCAATGCGGAATGCGTCATAATATTGAGATGAAACTTTTATTCTGTCTTTCCACCAGGCAAATCCGTCTGCTTCAAGCCGCTCCCAGTCATAAGTCGGAAATCCCCAGTTTTGCCCAAGCGGATTTTCTCCATCTGGCGGAGAACCAGCGCGCAAGTCCTGCCTAAAGAATTCAGGATAAGTCCAGCAGTCAACGCTGTCCTCGTTCATCAAAATTGGAATGTCGCCTTTTAAAATTATTCCTTTTGAGCGAAGATATTCCGCGCTTTCTTTAAACTGCTCGCTTGCACGCATCTGGCACCAGACAAAGAAATTGTGGCTGGATTTTTTTGCCTTGTTATTCCATTTGAGCATGATTTTTTCGCGGCTTACGTTGCGCACTTGCTCGTCCCAGCTTTTCCAGGAAGCCTGCATATTTTCGTCTTTTATGTTCTTGAAAACCGCATAAGGAATAATCCAGTTGTTTGCGCGGATAAACTTTTCCATTTGCGCCGGAAGTTTCTGTATAGATTCGTTTTCTGATTTTGCAGAAGTTTTTTCTATATAATTGTACAAAAGATGCAAAAGCTGATTTTTTTCATTCACAACAGCGTCATAGTCAAACCGCCGCTTATATGTAAAATTCTTTTCAAAATTTTTGTATGCCGAAGCAAACTGCTTGCTCCCCTTTAAAGCCGCTTCAAATTCCGGCAGCGCATTGATTCTTATAAAAAGCGGATGAAGCGCAAACGCAGAAAGCCCAGAATAAGGCGAAGACTGAGTCCCCGTATCGTTCACAGGAAGAAGCTGAACAACAGAAAATCCCGCCTTTTCGCAGAAGTCAGCAAGATTTTTCAATGCAAGAAAATCTCCGCAGGCTGCGCTGCCTTTTGTATACAATGCAGAAAGCGGAACTACAACACCGGTTCTTTTTTTCATAATTTAAACCTATTTCAATAATTCTAATAAAAATAAATCGCCCTTACAGACGAAAACATTTGAAACAATTTGAGATAGCATTAAGTATATCATACAATAAAAAATTTACAATTTATTTTGCACAAGAAAAGAATTTTATTATATTCCGCTAAAGACAAAAATCACAAAAAAAAGTAGAATCGGCGCATGAAAAATTCAATAAAATCAAAATTGCTTAATATCATCTTGCGCTCGTTTATGACTGGAATCGCAATCGGAATCGGCGCAACAGCATTTCTTTCGTGCGAAAGCAAAATCGCAGGTGCGTTTTTATTCGGAACAGGGCTTTTTATAATCCTGAACTTCGGCTTCTATCTTTACACGGGAAAAGTCGGCTACATTGTTGAAAAAAAGCCTTCATACATCGCAGAAGTCGCATTAATCTGGCTTGGAAACTTTGCAGGAACATTTGTTTTTGCCTCCCTCATTCTTTGCACAAGAGCAAGCTCAATAGCACAAAAGGCAGCCGCAATGTGCGCGGTAAAATCAGCAGACACGCCTCTAAGCCTTCTTGTTCTGTCATTTTTCTGCGGAATTCTCATGTTCATTGCCGCGGACGGATTCAAGACAATCGAAAATCCAGTTGGAAAAGTTCTGGCGATTTTTCTTCCTGTAATGGCGTTCATTTTAAGCGGATTTGAGCACAGCATTGCCGATATGTTTTATTTTTCACTTTCCCGCACTTGGACAGCTCACAGTTTTCTTTGCCTGATTATAATGACATTAGGAAACGCATTCGGAGGAATGCTAGTTCCGCTCGTAAAGAAAGGATTTTTACAGAACACAAACTAACTTGAATTCAACTCTGCAAAAGATTTATAATACTTTCGTTCTATAAAAACAGGAGTTCAATATATGAAAAAATATGCTAGCGGAAAAGTCCGCGAGGTTTACGATTTGGAAGATGGAAGAATGGTCATTGTCACAACGGACCGGATCAGTGCGTTTGACGTTATTCTTCCAACTATGATTACAGACAAAGGTAAGGTTTTGAACGCTCTTGCGAATTTCTGGTTTGACTACACAAAAGACATTGTGAAAAACCACATGATTTCTTCAGATTTAAAGGATATGCCGGCTGAATTCCAGAAGCCTGAATTTGAAGGAAGAACAATTCTTGTAAAAAAACTTAAGATGATTCCGTACGAAGTGATTGTCCGCGGATATATGTTCGGTTCAATGTACGAAGCGTACAAAAAAGGAGAGCCGTTCCTTGGCCACAAGTTTGAAAAGGAATACCAGCAGGCGGAAAAACTTGACGAGCCGATCGTAACTCCTTCCACAAAAGCCGCGGAAGGACACGACATAAACGTAACCCTTGACTACATGAAAAAAGACCTTGGCGAGGAGCTTGGAACAAAGATTGAAAAGGCAGCCCTTGCGATTTACAAAAAATGCTACGAGCACGCATACAAGAACGGAATCATAATCGCAGACACAAAATTTGAATTCGGATTGGACGAAAACGGCGAGCTTGTGCTTGGCGACGAAGTTCTGACTCCGGACTCAAGCCGCTTCTGGGATTTGAGCAAATACAAGGTTGGCGGAAGTCCTGCTTCCTACGACAAGCAGTTTGTGCGCGACTGGCTGAAAGAAAACAACCTTGCCGGCGACCCGAACATTAAGGAAATCCCTGCCGATGTTGTTGCAAAGACAAGCGCAATCTACAAGGAATGTGAAAAAAAGATTTGCCATAAATAAATTGCAAGAAGAATAAATTAAAGGAATATCCAACAAGTTCAAAATGTCATTGCCGTACTTGATACGGCAATCTTAAAATGTCATAAAAGATACTCTTGAGATATTCCTTTTTGTGCTGCAAAACTAATTTTTATCCTTACCAAACAATAATTAATTAAGTTTATCAGGATCTAATGGATAAACAATTTTAAATACAGGAACAACATTATACCTACCCGAAACTGTAGTGTAATCATAAACACCTATATATTGATAAAAAACATCACTTCTATGAAATGGATTTGCATCAATGCTTCTATCAATAATCACCATTCCAAGGCTTCTTGAAAAATCATATAATACGATATTTTCATCAATCCATTGAAGGATTCTACCATGCTGATAACCAAAATTATCAATATAGGGCTCATGCCTATAATAAACATCTTGTGAATATGAATAAGGATCATCATCCCAAAGATGACTACCAATTACATCAGGATCTTTTCCATTTAATTTTGGATAAACTTTATAATCATATACAAAATACTTGCTTTCATATTTTTTATAAACCTCGTCACGTTTTTTTCGTTCTTCTTTTTCTTTTCTCCTCATTTCTTCGTATTCAGCAGCCCGTTTTTCTGTTTCTTCAGCAGCCTTTTTCTGCTGTGTGTATTCTTCCCAGGTATACGTCGTCGTCTGTCCATTATCTTCTGTAATTGTTATAGTTGTTTCTGCTTCTTTTTCTATTTTTGTTTCCTCTTGACTAGGAATAACTTGAGTTGTAGTAACCGCTGGAACTATTAATGGAGACAATAAAAGAGGCAAAAGCAAACTACCAACCACTAATGTTAAAAATTCCATAATATTTTCCTTCCTAAAAATTAATCTACAAGCAAATTATTTTCTTTTAGAGCTAAAATCACATCCAGCTGCCCTTGATGAGAACGGTTAAAATTTTCAGACCAAAATTTTGACTTTGACCTTATTTTCCAGTTATCAGTTTCTAATATATTTATAGCTTCTATTGAGATTTTTCCATTTTCAGACAAGACAATATCATTTTGTTTTTTTATGCCTTTTATATATCCAGAAGCACACAAATCAACAAAGGCATTTTTTGGGCAGCTTTTTGCTTGCGTTTTGGGACTATGCGTATAAACTTGAATCGCCCTCTTCCATGCTTTTTCTGGTTCAGTCTTTTCATCAACAATTAGCTTTACGGCAGCTATGCAAGTTTTTCCAAAAACAGTTTTTTTGCTCATATTTTATTAACTCCTTGACCTTTTACAAAAAAGTTAATAAATAGTACCCCCCCCCGCACTTTGTCAAGACCTGTTTTTAATATTTAGAATATTATAAAAAAATTGTTGATTTAGCCTTAATTTCGAGTTTTGATAAGAACAGTAATTTAAGTGTCATTCTCGTGCTACGACACTGCGATGTTTACGCAGTAAACTCGGTCAGGAATCTGTTGGAAATTTTCAATAGATTATCGGGTCAAGCCCGATAATGACATTAAATTATAAAACTCGACATTTGGGCTATTTAAAATGAGAATTGAAAGTATAAATAAAATAAAGAAAAATTCTGAAGGAATACTTCCTAAGACCTGAAGTGAGTATTCCTAAAGCCCTAAGTAAGTATTCCTAAGACCCTGAGTAAGTATTCCCAAGGGTCTTAGGAAGTATTACTCAGCCTCTTAGGAAG
>OIZO01000695.1_pt1 | contig 20983 bp, 15 predicted proteins | sample 1588551 | NCBI WGS metagenome assembly OIZO01 (sample SAMN03283271) | human gut metagenome | biome: human-associated habitat; material: feces | host: Homo sapiens | place: Peru | collected 2012 | reverse complement strand
CGAAGCGCTCCTGCGGACAGTACCACAGCGGCTCGTCGTAGTCGCGGAACGAGAACCACGGAAAGATGCCGTGACTGTATGCGAGCAGCAGGCGGTCGACGGAGAGGTCGCCGCCAACGCACAGGAGTCCGTCGGGCTCCACGTCTACGGGCTGAGGAAATATCAGTTCTTTACCTATTCTGTATATCATAATGTGGAATGTTACGCAAGTCGCAATGCGCCGTCCTTTACATCGACAACGGCATCGCCACTTTTCTTCAATCGTCCGAACAGTATCTCTCTCATCAGCTGCGGCTTGAGCATCGAGCCGATGACGCGGTCGAGCTCTCGCGCTCCGTACTCGGGCGTGAAGCCCTTTGTGAGGAGCAGTTCGCGAGCCTCGGCGCTCAGGCGCAGCGTCACGTTCTTTGCGCTGAGCTTGGTCTGCAGCTGCGCGAGCTTCTTGTCGAGGATGAGCGATGCCATCTGGCGTGTCATGTCGCCGAAGACAACGATGTCGGTGAGTCGGTTGATGAATTCGGGCTTGAATGTCTTCTTCACCTGTGCAAGCATTGCCTCGCCTCGCGACACCCCTCCCATGAATCCGATGCTTGCACGCGAGGCGTACTGGGCACCAGCGTTGGATGTCATTATTATTATGGTGCCACGCAAGTCGGCACGCTGACCGTGGTTGTCGGTGAGCGTTGCGTAGTCCATCATCTGAAGGAAAATGTTGAAAATGTCGGGATGTGCCTTCTCTATCTCGTCGAACAGCAGCACGCAGTTGGGCGACTTGCGCAGAGCGGCAGTCAATTGTCCGCCGTCCTCGTAGCCCACATAGCCTGCCGGAGCACCGATGAGCTTTGCCACAGCGTGCTTCTCGGCATATTCGCTCATGTCGAAACGCACCAGATTAACGCCCATGCAACGTGCCAGAGTGCGTGCCACCTCGGTCTTGCCCACACCCGTAGGACCAACGAACAGCAGCGACGCCATCGGTTTGTCGTCGTCGCCAAGTCCGGCTTTAGCCATCTGCACAGCCTCAACCACCTCGTTCACGGCACGGTCCTGTCCGAATATCTCGGCACGCATGTCGTCCGACAAAGTCTGCAACGCCACATTGCTGGTGTCGCGCAGCGCGGCAGCGTCTATCTTGCACATCTTGGCAAGTATCTCGCCCATCAACCGGCGATCGACGGTCTGGCGTTTCTGCGTGGTGAGCGGATGGGTCTCGCGATAGGCTCCTGCCTCGTCGATGAGGTCGATTGCCTTGTCGGGCAGGAAGCGGTCGCTGATGTGGCGGGCAGTCTGGCGCACGGCAAACTCCATGGCACCCGTTGCGAACTTCACTCCATGGAACTTCTCGTAGCCAGGGCGCAGTCCTTCGAGTATGCGCACGGCGTCGTCGATAGACGGTTCGGCAATGTCGATCTGCTGGAAGCGGCGCACCAGCGACTTCTGGCTGGCTATGTAGCGGTTGTATTCGTCGTAAGTGGTGGAGCCGATGAAGCGTATCTCGCCGCTTTCGAGATAAGGCTTGAGCATGTTGGAAGCATCGAGCGAAGCGTCGCCGCCCGAGCGTCCGGCTCCAACCATGTTGTGTATCTCGTCGATGTAGAGTATGGCGTGGCCCTCAGCGGTGAGTCCTTCCATCACCTGCTTGATACGCTTCTCGAAGTCGCCGCGGAATTGCGCCCCGGCTATCATCGTTCCCATGTCCATCATGTATATGCGCGACTGCTTGAGGCGGTCGGGCACGTCGCCACGTGCAATGCGTGCCGCCAGTCCGTAGACCAGCGCTGTCTTGCCTACACCTGCCTCGCCCACGTGCAGCGGATTGTTCTTGTCCTTACGACACAGCACCTGTATGGTACGCTCCAGTTCAGCCTCGCGTCCGATGAGCGGATTATGCTGGGTGTAGGTGTCGGATATGCACGTCACAAACTCACGCCATGCCTGCCGGCGGGGTTCGGCAGAAGTCTCCGGTAACTCGCCATCTTCGATGTTATTCTCCACATCGTAGTAGCTCACGAGCGACGCCATAAAATCGCCATGGCTGTCGCCTATAAAGCGGTTGAGCTCGTAGGCAGCGCGCGACTCTTCGAGCATAAGCATGGCGGCTACGAGCTGGGGCACGTCGACAACGTCGATGTCGGCATACTGTGCCTGACGCACAGAGAGAGTCATCATCTCGGAGAACTGATGTGAACCCTCGATGGTGTAGCGCACACCTTCGGGCACGCGGTCGAGGCTGTCGAGAAATTCGCCGATGGCAGCCGAGAACTCCTCGGGATCGACGTTGATATCGAGCAAGGCGTCCTGAAACGGCTCCTGACGGCTTACGGCAAGAAGCACGTGTTCGGGTGTCACAAACTCGTGGCGCCACGTGTCGCACGACTCTATTGCCATGCGCATGGCGGCTGATGTATTATTGCTATTTTTCAAAATTTGTAATCTTACGTATGGTCTTAAAAACGGTTGGCTTTAGGGTTTGCCCGGTGGTCTATTCGGGCTTGCATTCCAGTCGGAGGGGGAAGTTCTGCTCGCGTGCCATCATGGTGGCTTTGCGCACACGCGATGTGGCTATGTCGTAGCTGTATACACCCACTACGGCACTGCCTCGTTCGTGCACGTCGAGCATGAGGGCTTCAGCCTCGGGCTGACTCTTATAGAATACGGTGTTGAGTACATGTACGACAAACTCCATGGTGGTGAAGTCGTCGTTGTAAATTATCACCTTGTAGCGACGCGGTTCGCGCAGGTCGACATTGGTGCGATTGCGTACTGAAGTTTGTTGTTTTGCCATAATTGTACAAACTTACAAATAAAAATCTACAAAAAGAACAATATTATAGATAAAATGACGCAAATTTCCACAAAAAACACTTGCTTGATATCCATTTTTGGCATAACTTTGCAACCACACCTCTAAAACAACTAATTATTCATTAACAAAAACACAATTTGGTATGAAAAAATTAATCTTAATGGCAGTAATGGCGCTTGCAACCGTATCGTCATTCGCACAGCACGCAGTTGGTACATTCACAATCCAGCCTAAGGTAGGTCTTAACTTGGCTAACGTGACTGATGGTGACGGCGACATCCGTGTAGGCGCAGTGGCAGGTGCAGAGTTCGAATATCAGATTAGCGATATCTTCAGCCTCTCGGCTGGCGCTCTCTACTCTATGCAGGGTTGCAAGAACAACATCGAAGGCGTTGACGTCACCACTAAGCTCGACTACGTTAATGTTCCTATCCTTGCCAACGTTTACGTTACTAAGGGTCTTGCCGTTAAGCTCGGTATCCAGCCTGGCTTCAATGTAACACACAAGGCTTCTGCCGAGAAGGGTGGCACAAAGGTTTCTACCGATATTCCTGACGTTAATAGCGTTGACTTCTCTATCCCTGTAGGTCTCTCGTACGAAATCAACAACTTCGTTATCGACGCTCGCTACAACCTCGGCGTTAACAAGATTGCTGACGAAGCTGACTCAAAGAACAGCGTATTCCAGTTCACACTGGGCTACAAGTTCGCTTTGTAAAAACTCACAAACTATACGCCCTGTAATGGCAAAAGCATTGATGATTAACGCTTTTACCATTACAGGGCGTTTTTTTATTATCAATTTATTAGGGTTTCTATTGTGTTGTGTCATTATTTCAAGAAATGTTATTATCTTTGCACTTGAAAAATCATCAAAATTTCAAAGGTGCAATGAGAAGCGTACATTTCGATACAAGTAGCAGTACCCTTAGGCAACGCATAGAAACAATGCCCGAGGACAGCGTGTTGTTCCGTTCAGACTTCCCTGATTACCACTCAGAATTTGTCGGTGCTACTTTGGCAGAGCTTACGGATGAAGGCATTTTAGTGAAGTTGGCTCAAGGCATCTATGCCAAGCCGAGGAGGAGTAAGTTTGGAGCAGTATTACCGTCCGTAGAGAAGATTGTACAAGCTATTTCTAAACGGGATAATGCGAAAGTAATACCTTTTGGCATGACAGCCTTAAACGCTTTGGGGTTATCGACTCAGGTACCTATGAATTATACATATCTGACAACAGGCAGTGAGCGAACAATCTGTCTGAAGAATCAGAAAGTGGTGTTAAAGCGCGGTGTTCCAAAGAACTTTTGCTATGCGACACGCCTCATATCCTTAATGGTGCAGGCTCTCAGAGCACTGAAACAGGAGAATGTAGGACAGGAGGAGATACAGACAATACGTACCCTTATAACGAGGGAATCAGACAAAGAATCTTTGACCAAGGATGTGGATATGATGCCTGCATGGATGAAAAGGATTGTAAAACCGATGCTTAATGATTAAAATTGAAAGGACAAAATTATGGGAAAGTTATGGCTTAATAATGTGTTGGTAGATCGTTTAGCCATGTTGCAGCAAACGGAAATAGATCACCCGGGCATCAATCAGGTAGCGATAGAAAAGGATTGGTGGGTGACAGTTACATTGAAAGCATTGTTCCAAACTGACTGTCGCGAGGCGTTAATCTTTAAGGGTGGCACTTCCCTTTCCAAAGGCTTCAACATTATCGAACGCTTTTCCGAAGACATAGACTTGGCTATCGGACATTCGTTTTTTGGTATAGAAAAAACAAGTAAGAGCCAGCGCGAGAAGTTGCGTAAGACAGCTCGTGCATATATACATGAGACGCTTTCTGTTCAGTTGGATGCCAGATTGAAAGAAATGGGTATTACCGGCTATAGCATAGAAAACATCACTCAGGTCCAAGATAAAAACGGCGAATGGAAAGCTATCGACTCTGACAAAGACCCTACGGTTATTTTGCTGCATTATCCTTCCATAGTTGAAGAAACAATCAGTTATATCCCACCACGTGTAAAAATAGAGATAAGTTGTCTTTCTATGGATGAACCGACAGAAGAACGCGAAATCCGTTCACTTATTGGCGAAAGTTTTGAAGATGAGGACACTGATGCAGGCAGCAGAATTAGGACTGTGGTGCCTACTCGCACTTTCTTGGAAAAACTGTTCTTATTGGCTGAAGAATTCCAGAAAGAAAAGCCGAGAAGTGTCCGTATGTCCCGCCACCTATATGATTTGGAGAAACTTATGGATACGGCATACGGACGCGAAGCATTGGCAGACCGTTCTCTTTATGATGCCATCGTTGAGCATCGCAAGGCATATTACGCCTTAAAGTACGTAAACTACGACCTCCATGCACCTGCCACTATTGACTTCATGTTGCCAGAACAAGCAAGGGAAGCGTGGAAAGCCGATTATACTGATATGAGACGCTTCTTCATCTATGGCCAATCGCTGGAGTTTGATGCGTTGATGCAGAGAATGAGAGAGTTAAACGAAAGAATAAGATACATGGCAATATCGCAGTAAGGGTATTGAAAAATATGTTATTTAAAACAAGAGAATTTAAAATCATGCTGGAATATCATAGAAAACTCTCAACTCTCAATTCTCAACTCTAAACTCTCAACTCTCAATTCTCAACTCTCAACTCTCAACTCTCAACTCTAAACTCTCAACTTTCAACTTCCAACCCTCAACCTTCAACTATATCAAGGTTGGCTTTCGCCCTCTACGTATTCTTCGAGGAACATGTGCTCGCCGTCGAACACTGCGTAGGTGAACTGCGTGATCCAATCGCCCAGAATCATCATGCGCGACTTGCGCGAGAGGATTAGGTCAAGTTCGATGTGGCGGTGGCCATATATGAAATAGTCGACGTTGGGATGGGTCTTCATGTATTGCTTGGTGTAGAGCACGAGGTGCTCGCGCTGCTCGCCCATATAAGGCGGTTCCATCCCGTCGACACGCTTGAGGCGCGAGTTCTTAGCCCATGTCATTCCGAACCACATGCTCCAGCGCGGATGAAGCGTACTGAACAGTACCTGACAGAGGCGGTTGTGGAACACACGCTTTATGAACTTGAACTTGCGGTCGGGGTCGCCCAGTCCGTCGCCGTGCGCCAGATAGAACACCTTGTCGTATATCTCCACCGTCTCCGGACGCGTATGAATTATCACTCCGCACTCGTCGTGCAGATAGCCATACGACCAGATGTCGTGGTTGCCCGTGAAGTAGTGCACCTCAATGCCCATGTCGGTAAGCTCCGACAGTTTGCCGAGAAAGCGCGTGTAGCCCTTGGGCACCGCATATCGCCACTCATACCAGAAGTCGAACATGTCGCCCAGCAGGTAAATGGCACATGCCTTGGTCTTTATCGAGTCAAGAAAACGCACAAGCCGGCGCTCCTGAGTGCGGCTGTGTTCTATAGCCCACGACCCGAGGTGGGCGTCAGAAAGGAAATATACGTTCTTCATCCTGTCAATTCAAAATTGAACAATTCAAAATCGGCGTAGCCGACCAATTCAACATTCAACACTCAACATTCAACATTCGATTAGTCGAGTCCTCTCGACTAATCGAACCCCAGCTCTACGCGAGCCTCTTCGGTCATCATGCTCTGGTCCCATTCGGGTTCGAACACGAGGTTGACGGTCGACGACTTCACGTGTTCGAGCGAGTCAACCTTCAGGCGCACATCTTCGAGAATGAAGTCGGCAGCGGGGCACGACGGTGCAGTGAATGTCATGTCGATATCAACATGTCCGTCGTCCTTGACATCAATCTTATAGATGAGTCCGAGATCGTATATGTTGACGGGTATTTCGGGGTCGTAAACAGTCTTCAGCACATCAACGATGCGCTCCTCTATCTGAGTCTTTTCTTCCTGTGTCATTTGTATGTTTTATTGTTATAATGATAGTCTCTTGCAAATTTAATTAAAAATTCTGTAATACGGGAAGAAATACAAAAAAAGTCCGGATACCTCCGTTTATGTTCACACACAAACGGAAGATCCGGACTTCGAAGAATTAAAATTTACGAGTTGATTTGTCGTATTTCTTTACTCAGCAGTGCCTACGCAGATAGCAACGCGGTTGTCGTCGTTTGACGGGAACGGCTGCTCAACGTCACCCTTGAATGTATAGCTGATGCGATGTGCCTGGATGCCATACTCCTTGGTGAGGATGTTGAATACCGAGAGGGCACGACGCTCTGAGATGCGCTTGTTATAAGCTGCTGTACCAGTGTTCTTGTCGGCATAGCCTACGATGGTAAGCTTAGCGTCCTCATGATTCTTCATGAAGTCGACAAGCTCCTTGATCTTGTCCTTGCCAACCTGATTAACTACCGAAGAGTTGATCTTGAAGTGGATGTCGCGACGGATTTCCTCCTTCTCCTTCTTCACCTCTGGCTGGGGAGCTGGTGTAGGCTCAACATACTTGTTCTCTACAACCGGTGCCGGCTGAACGGGCTCCTGATAAGGATGGCTCTTCTTGCTCTTGCCGAGATTGATCTTTATGCCGGCGAGTGCGTTGAAGTACCAGTCGCCGTTGCCTGCCTTCTTTGAGTTGTACTTATCGCTAAGCAGATTGGCGTTACCCTCGATGCCGAGCGAAACGGCGTCAGAAAGGCGGAAGTCGAGTGCCAAGCCAGCCTTACCAACGGGGCGTACCTTGGTGCCGTCCCAGAGATACTGCATCTTATAGCCACTTGCAGCTACGTTCTGAGCCTCGTCGTTGCTGAATGCTACGTTAGCGCCAGCGCCGATGAAGGCAGTAACGTTAAACACGCGGTGAGGGTTGTAGCCGCAGAAAGCCTGCGAGAGGTTGAACATGAAGTCAACGGTAGGAGCTACGTACTTGTACTTGTAAACGATGTTACCGTTTGTTCCGTCGCTAATCTTGCCGTTGAAGCCACCCTTGCTCTGCCATGCATTGACAGCAACGCGAGCACCAAACCACGGATTGAACTGATAGCCAAGACCGAACTGCACATTCGGAGAAATCAAATCGCCGAACTTAGCCTCACCCAGAGTGTACTGAGCACCACCCTGAAGCTGCATAAATACATGCTTCTTAAAAACAGTGGTGTCACCATTAGCCTCAAGATAAGTGGCCTGTGCCATAGCTGACGTACTCATTCCGAGCAGTGCAGCTGCCATAATAGTTTTAACTGCTTTCATAACTAATTATTTTAAAGTTGTTGTTATTACAATCTTCTTTCCATTAACGATGTAAATTCCAGGAGAGGTTATCTTATCCAACTTAACACCCTGCAGAGTGTAAATAGTAGTGTTCTTTGCATTACCATTAGTATGGATGCCGTGGATGCCTGTCCAAGAGTTGTCCAAGTAGAAGAGATGATTTGTCTTGGCATTAGCCACACAATCCTCTGCATTAACACTCTTCTTGTCGCTGAGGAACTTGCCGAACTCCTCATTACCGAAGGTGCCCTGAGCAATCTGAAGCATGTATACACCAGCACTGAGAGTGCCTTCACCAATGGCATTATCGAGAACAAGACGAATCATTGGCTTCTCGCCTTCGGCTGTTGACACATTCTCGAAGTGTCCCTTGGCAATGACCTTGGTCATATCAGTAACGTCAACGATAGTAGTCTCACGCTGAGTATTGGCAGCAATTGTATTGCCCTCGGCAGCAACTAGAGAGATGTTGTTGAGGTCGGTGTCGTGTACATATACCTTCGCTGAGCTTTCAGGCATAACAGTGTAGCCACTGTATGTGAAGCTGATGCGCTCGTCGTCAGCCGAACCATACTTGCCGATTGTGAAGCTGTGGCTTATTGCCTGAGTCTTCACCTGACGGTTGTTCTTGACATAGAGGAATGCGCCCTCAGGTATTACGAGTGTATAGTCCTCATTGTCGAGGTCGGAGAGTGCTATTGTGAACACATTCTTCTTGGCATCGGCTGTGAATGTTGCGTTTGCAACCTTCTTGCCATCAGCGTCGTTGAACTGAGCCTGTACACCTTCAGCCACTGTCAGAGCATCAACCTCAGGGAAGGTGAGCGTCAGGTGGTCGGCGGTAGACTCTACCACAGCAGGACTAATCGAATACTTAGTAATGACTGTCTTCACTGCATTGGCGTTGTCGACATAGAACTTGATTGAAACCTCGGGGTTGGCTACGCAATCCTCAGGCTTTACAGAGTTGCGGTCGGTGATGAACTTCTCAAAGTTCTCGTCTCCGAATGTACCCTTCTTCACCTTCAGTGTGTAGACACCTGCCTCAAGCAGACCTTCGGGTATGGTTCTCTCCATAGCGAAGCGGATGGTAGATGTAGTGGCATTTTCAACTTTCTCAAACACACCTGCTGCAACAACAACATTGTCCGGACCATAGAGAGCAGCCTTACGTGCCTTATTAGGACAGAGTGTTGTACCATCCTTGGCAGTCAGCGTAATATTGTTGAGCTGCACATCCTTAACGAAGTCGTTCTCTCCGCTTTCTGGAGCTACGGTGTAGCTGTTGAGTGTGAAGCTGATGCGACTGTCGTCAGCCGAACCATTCTTGCCGATAGCGAAGATAGCGTTGATAGCTGTGGTCTTCACTTCACGGCCATCCTTGGTATAGGTGAATCCGCCTTCAGGGATAACAAGACGGTACTCGTCGTTGCCATACGAACTGAGTGGGCTTAACTTGATAGTGAATACATTCTTTGTAAGATAGTTGGATTCAATATCTGCTTCAGCAATCTTCACATTGTTCTTGTCGGCAAAGTAAGCTGTGACATCGCTGGCGACTGACAGTTCCTTAACATCGGGGAACGTGAGAGTGAGCTCGTCGGCAGTGCTCTCAGCCACATCAGGAGTGAGGGTGTAGGCGGTCTCTACAGGCTTTAATGCAAGCTGGTTGTCAACATTGAATGTGATTTTCATTTCCATGTTCACCTTACAGTCAGACGGGCGTACCGAGGTATTGCCATTAACGTATTTACCGAAGTTGGCATTGCCAAACGTGCCTTCTGGAACAATCACTGTATACTTTGTTTTAGCAAGTTCGCCCTTTGAAATAGGCGAGTCGAGCACAAGACGCAATCCGTAAACATATTCCGTTACGTCGCACTTCTCAAGATGTCCGGTACGGATAATCTTGCTTTGATTGAAATAAGTAACGATACTAACAGTTCTGTTCACATCAGGCTCAAGTGCATCCATCTGTCCTCCCTTAAGCACAGTTAATACAATATTGTTGAGATCAGTATCAAATACTGGATCAATATTGTCGGGGTTAATTGAATAACTGATGCTTACCACATTGAATGCGTCGACACTGAATTGCTTTGTCAGCTCCTTAACTCTGATAGTTGCATCGTCGAGCATAAAGGCAAACGAGCCTTCCTTCACAGTAAGAGTATAGCTGCCGTTAGCAAGACCATCGGTACGTATACAGTATGTATTAGCCTGACCTGATACAGCCTCTATCGAAACATTCTTCGAAGTACCGTTACCAACAATCGTTGCAGATGCATTGGTAGTTAGGGCTATAGTCTTCGAATTGTCAGTGAACTTGATGGTTATGACATTCGATGAAGTATTGACATAGTCGGGGGTAATGGTGTGTGCTACAGTCTCAGCAGGATAGGTCTCAGCAGGGCGTGGCACCTGTACCATAGTGAAAGCACTCGACATAGTATTTGTGAAAGCCGGGGCAGAGTATATAGATGTCGGAATAGTACCATCGGAATGGTTAAGCATTACATAGGTATAGCCCTTTGTACCTGTTATAGCCTCAGTGCCCAGACATCCGTATATTGACATATAGCCATACTGCTTATCGGCAGCAGCATTGGCTGCGCTAAGCTTCTGAACCTTCAAGTCATTAACCTCACTTATGTAGCTTGCGGTTACATTTGAGGTAGAAGTATTGTCATAATTGTTAAGCGCTGTCAGCACATGCAGGTACTTCTGGTCGGTAGTCTGGAACGACAGTGTACCGTTCTTATTGGCTATTACCTTGAATGCAGAAGCGTTGGCTACCTTATCGGTTATAACTACTGCATTGTCCTTATATTGAAGGTAGAGTTTGTTGCCATCGGCTGAAACAGCTTCAATGCGATAGTAATTGCCAGAAGAGGGCAACTCGATGTTTGTCTCAGCGTACAGCGCATCTATAGCGGTCTGCAGACGCTCATCGGAAGGAGTTATAGCAGAATTGACGAGCTTGCTGAGTGCAGTGCGCGACTTGCTGGTAGCAATGGGATAGCCAATGCCTGTAAGATCGAGCAGTGCCTTAGCCTTCTGCATAGTTTCCGAATCGCCGGTGACGGGAGGTGTATCCTCTGTTATCTCATAGCGAATGGTAAAAGCACTGTTAGTGACATCGAGCGATGGAGTATTGACGAAGGTGTTATGGATAACACCTGCTGGAACCTCTACAGTATATACACCCTTCTCTGTGAACGGTGTCTCGTTGTTGGCTATAGTAAAGACAACATTGCTCGAACCACTTGTAGGATGCGACATATATACCTCGCGCAAGGCTGTTCCGTCCTTCATCAGTGTAAGCGGATTGTTATCAACCTTGCCGACTGCGCTTGAGAATGTTACGGTAAATTCGTTGGGGATTGACTTCACTTCACCAAATGCCGGGGTAGCACCTACTACGTGGAAGTCGGATATACTGAAGGTATAGGTCAATACAGGGTTCATATTGCCACTGTTATTACGAATACTACCAGCAGGAATTGTCAGCGTATATGTACCTGAAGCCGTAACTGGAGAAGCAGACTTAAGTGAAATCTTTGAGCCTGATGCCGAGAGAGTCAAGTTGGTCACATTGGTTCCCTTTGTCAACGTAGCCTTGGCACCAGACACAACAGATACATTATCGCTGAAATTCAAGTCCATACTTTGGAACGAATCAAGTGTCTGACCATTTGTAATGGACGTTGAGGTTGGGGTAAGGATGTTTACTGGTGAACTGTAAGTAACAGTTATCTGGGTGAGTTCTGATTCATTCTGATTGTTATAGAGAGTAACCGATTTTGCACCCGTCGAACCATTTGTCCATACACGATAATTAGTATGAAAATCGAATGAACCAGGTTGCCCCGGAGCCACATCTAACGAGCCCATAAGACTACTTTCAGAAAACTGTATTTTCTGAATCGTCACGCCTTCCTTTGCTGCAAACTTCATTGAAGTTGACGTACTAACAGTCAAATAATAGCTTACTTCTCCAGTACTCTTATCTACTTTAGTAAGGATATAAGCTCCAATCGGCTGTGCCCCTTGAGTAAAAGAAATGTCAATGGGGCCGTTGTGAAAAACTTCGTTTGTTACGAATTCTGTACCACCGTTAGAAGTCTTCGGTGTTATCTGCGGATTCAATGACTTAGGATTCGCAAAGTCAAAGGTCACAGAATTAGTCACCTGAGCAGACAAAGGCAATACGAATGCAACAAGAAGAAGCAGTATAAAATTTCTCATAAAAATTATCTGTTATAATTAGGATCTATCTCGTCGGAAGGAGTCTTTACACAAAGATGCCAAACACCGCCAATCTTAACAGGATTGAACATGAATGCTGTAGTAGCTGGTTCTTCTGTACCAGCCTGTTCTGCAGTAGCGAAAACCACCTCATACTTTACATCGTTGCATCCTTCGAGTTGGAACGAGTAGTACTTACGATAGTACTCCTTAACGGGGAACATCATGAAGTGATGACGATAATGCTTGGCAGTAGTATCAGTCAAAGGCTTAACCTCTTTGGTTGAATCATTATATTCATAGAGCGAGGCAAGCACCTTGTCTATCTGCTTTGCTTTAAGTTGCTCCATAGCATCGTCGCAAAGCTTAAGCATAGTGGTGGTGTCCTGCGATGTCAGAGAGTTAGTGAATTCCTCTACCTGTTCAGCACGCAATTGTTTCTTATCCTTCTTATTGCCACATGAGACAAAAAAACAGGGGATAAGTGCTGATACAATAAGAATAGTTGCCTTTGTTTTCATAATCGTAAAAAAATATTGATTAATTTAAAAAGAGGGTGTGCTGAGAACAGCACACCCTCTATATTAGTGCTTAAAAAATAATCTGTACAGATTAGTTTCCTAAGGTAGTCTTGATTGTAAGTTCAAGAGTCTTGGTGAAGTCACCCCACTCGTAGCTTACAGTTACAGGTACCTTAACCTTGAACTCTGTTACGTTAGCACCGTTGTTCTGATAGAAGAAGCGACCGAACCACTCCTTGTGATCATTCATGTGCTTAACAAGATCCAAGCTTCTATCAGCGCGGTTGTACAGGTCGAACTGCCAATTATAGTATGACAAATCACCAGTCATAGTCTTATTAACACCATTCTGTGAAACTGCCCAGAACTTAGCCTTAGATGTAACATCTGTAAGCTTCTGCCAGGTGCCATTGCCCAATGTTGTCATACACTCGTCCATGTGAACGGTGAACTTGTTAACATTGTAGAATGCCCAGTGCCAACGGTTAGCATCCTTCATCATGTCACCCTCAACAGGACCACGCCAGTCGAACATGCTAATGTAATCGATCAAGTAGATCCAGTTACCATTAGTGTTAGCATCAACTACAACATCGCTGTTTACAGAGATGTTAACCGGACGCTCGAAGCTTGAGTAGAACATAGAGCTCATAGAGTGCTCCTCGTCCTTAACGAGAGAAGCTACACCACAGCCGTTAGAAGCAACTACACCAAGCATTGTGTTAAACTCAGTGTTGATGTTCTTGTGATCCTCAGCATAACCTACAGCGTTGACTACTTCCTTGCAGATATCGTTCTTGATAAGAGTAATCTCACCCAATGTCTGATCCAAAGTAGCAATCTCTGTCCAAGCACCGTTGTCCTTAGAAGCGTACAATACGGTGTTAGCAAATGCACCCTTAGCATAGTCGATAGCGCACTCGTTCAAAATCTTCTCGAGCTTAGTATCGTCAGTTGTGAATGCGTGCTTATCAGCGACTGGAGTCTTGATATACTTGCAGAAGAGGAACGAACCATCAACAGTATTGCTTGCCTTAACCGGGCTAATTCTATAGGTATGCTCCTTACCATCGCGTGTACCCTCAGAAGCCTTAACGGTGATAGTTGTAGGTACGAAGTAGTACTTGTGAGTACCTGTCCATGCCTTATTGCCAGTGATTGTGCTCGGAACGTTAGCAACCCACTTGCTGATGTTACCACCATTCATAGGCTCAGAAGCGTCGAATACAACATTGTCCCAACCATCGTGAGCACCATCCTTGTGAGCGAACCAGTAGTTGTCAATCTTAGAAGACATCTTAACACCAGTCTTAGCACGAGTAAGCTCAACAGTAAGCTTAACATAGAGATAATCGCTCTTAGCACCATTCTTACCGATGAAGCGTACATAACGTGTAAGCTCTACGGGGAGAGCCTTATCGTGTGTCAGCTCCTCAAGCTCAGCCTCTGAGAGGTTCCAAGTAAGGATATGGTTGGTTGTACCAAGCTGATCCTCACCAAAGCGAATCTCACCATACGCCTTACCAGCAGCAGCAGTATAATCGCTAGAAACGAACTGCTTCATGAGGTTACCATCCTTAGTGTCAGCAGTATAAAGCTCATCGAACGCCTCCTTGGTCATGTCACCCAATTTCTGTGTGAGAACATAGTCACTGAACTGTGACCAGTTAGTTGCCAGAACTTCATGAGCATTGCAGAGGTCAAACTTAGCTTTCTGTGTAGGATACTGATCAGCTACGATAACTGAAGCGTGCTTCTTGCTGATAGTAAGCAGGATATAGCCATCGAGAACTACATTGCCGTCCTTGTTAGTTACAGTAACCTGTACCAACGGCTCACGACCCTTAGCTGTTGCAGAAGCGCCATCAGCGTGGTTGCCATCGTACTTAACGTTCCAAGCACGAACAGTACCAGTCTTCTGGTCTACCCACTTAGCATAACGGCTATCGCGTGTCTCGTTAGCGTCAATCTGGTAATCAACAAGTTCGAAGTTGAAGTTCAATCCCCACTTTGCAGCCTCAGCAGGAGTCAACTTAACAACCTCAGTCTTACCAGTCTTCAAGTTCTGCTTAACTACGTGAATAGCAAGCTGATCCTTAAGGCAAAGACCAGTAGGCTCATCATAGTAAATCTGCAAAGCAGCACCGTCAGCGTCGAGGAGAGCCTCCTTCGGAGAGTCCCAAACGTGGATTTGGTTGCGATCAACAGTACCGAGCTCGTCACCGCTACGTGTAGCAGCCTTATTAGCGCGGTTAGGATAAAGCTCCTCCTTTGTATTCCATACAAGACCCTCGAGGTAAACCTCTGTAGGCTGAAGAAGAGCGTAATCAGATGTTACCTTTGCACCCTCAGCGTTGTTAACCTGAAGAGCGATAACATTGTCCTTACCCTTCTCAGTCTCGTTGTCGGTGTAAGATGTAGGTTTCTTGTTGAGCAACCAAGGAGCACCGATATTAAGACCAGCTGTCAAGATACCGTCTTCATCAGTATTGAAGATCTTATTACCTGCGAGGTCGTTCTCAGGAGAAGTAACCTTAAGATCCTTAGCAGCAGCTCGAGTATTCAGATAGAGTACCTCAGGCTCAAGTACATTGTAGCCAGCGATATCACCGTAAGAAACCTTAGCATTAGCTGCGTTCATGTGATACTCAACACCGATGCTCTTACCATACTTGAATCCCTTAACCATATTCTCAGGAATAGACTGAGGATCGTTAGGAAGTTCATCCGGCAGCCAGTTCAAACTTGACTTATCAACCTTAGCAAATACGCCAGAAGCGTTGTAGTTAGTAACCTCTACAAGCTTTATAGTCTGGTTAACGTCATTGCGTGTACGTGTGAAAGCCTCGTTTCCGTATCCAGGAACTGTCTCACAAGCTACGCTCAATGTATCGTGCAACCAAGGATACTCGATTGTCTCGATACCATCGAGATAGATAGCCGGCTTGAATACAAGACCCTTCAGAAGGCCGTTGAGAGAAATAACAACAGGACCCTCAGAACCCTTAACGTTGTAGAATGTGATTGTCTCATTCTCCTTAGTAGCAGTCAGCAAATCTGAGTTGCCAGTTTCACCGCTTGCAGCGAGGAAGCTGATGTCAGTAGCCCTAACAAATTCGCCCTTACCATTATAGTAATCGAAGCAACCAGTCTTTGCGTTAGGAACGTAGTAACCACCGTCCTGACCATCAGTACCATTAGTACCATTAGTACCATTAGTACCCGGCTTGCCATCAGCACCCGGCTTGCCATCAGCACCCGGCTTGCCATCCTGACCAACAGCCTTGTACTCGGTCTTCTCGCCGTTCTTGTACCAGTAGCCATCTTCCTTACCGATAGTCCAAGCGATACCATCCTTACCAGCATCACCCTTTTCGCCATTCTTAAGCTCAAAGGTCTTGCCATTGCTAAGGGTTACAGTTACACCACCAGTAGTGTTAGAAACATTCGTAATAACGCTTCCGCTTGCGATGAGCTTATTGATCTCCTCAATAGCCTTAGCGTTCTTGTCGATCTGTTCCTGCAGGTTAGTGATGTCATCATCGTAATCCTTACATGAAACGAGTGTGCCAGTTGATGTCACTGTCAGTGCACCAAGAAGCAACGCGCTTAAAATTTTTTTATCCATACGACAAATGTTAAAAATTAATTATAATAATAAAATATTTATCTTCTATTGCTAAAGATTCTGTATTAAAAGTACTTTCTCGCAACCCTTTCAGGTCGTTTTGTCCAGCATTCGAGTAAAAACCTCCTGCTGGAATATATTTCTGTGCAAAAATAGAAAGAATTTCCGTACCACACAAATAAAATTGATTATTTTTTTGTTATTCTCACAAAAATGTCTGTTTTATATCAAGTGATTGAAAGCGTATATATAATAAATAAGGTAGAGTTCCCAGAACGCATTGCCGCTTCTAATGACAAAGATGGTCGTCTTAGGGTCGGGAGGGGTGATATACTGTTCATAATTATTTGCTTTAGTTTAGAGATTGCAAAGTTACAAAAAAAATCGCAAACCGCCCAAACACAATGAAACAATATTCGCAGCAGCAGCGTATAAATGTGAAAAAAAGCACATATATTGTTGTTTTTTTACTACACGGCTCACGTTTTCGAAGCAAAACACCGTCTATGTCAAAACTTTTTTGTTTATTTGCATAGACTAAGACAAAACACTTTTAAAAAATACACGACTATGGGAAAAGGAAAAAAGGGCGGCAAGCGCATGACCAAGAAACAGCTTGTCCCGAAACTCGAGGAACTCTTCACCTCCAATCCCGGCAAGACAATGTCGTTCAAGGAGATTTTCCGCACCCTGCATCTTGACACCCATCCGCTCAAGATGCTCGCCATCGACATAATGGAGGAGATGGCGTGGGACGACTTCATCACCAAGGTGAGCGACAACTCCTACCAGCTCAACATGAAGGGTCAGGTGCAGGAAGGCGTGTTCCAGCGCAAGACAAACGGCAAGAACAGCATAATGCCCGACGATTCGGACAAACCGATCTTCGTGGCAGAGCGCAACTCGATGTGGGCATTGACGGGCGACCGCGTGCGATTTGCATGTATGGCGCGACGCAAGAACCATATCAAGGAGGCGCAGGTGATACAGATACTCGAACGTGCCAAGGACACTTTCGTAGGACGGCTGTCGTTCGACCACGACCTATGTACGCTCATCTCGCCATCCAACGTGCTTGCCAACAGCATCATCATTCCGCGCCGCAAACTGAAGGGCGGAAAGGACGGCGACAACGCTGTGGTGCACATCGTGGAATGGCCCGACCAGGATCATCGCAACATGATTGGCGAGGTGGTGGACGTGCTTGGCAAGGCTGGCAACAACGACGTAGAGATGAACACTATCCTCGCGCAATACGGTCTGCCGTACAAGTACCCGAAGAACGTGGAGGAGGCTGCCGAGAAGATTTCGGCTGAGATTACACCCGAAGACTACGCCGAGCGCGAGGACTTCCGCGACACCTTCACATGCACTATCGACCCGAAGGACGCCAAGGACTTCGACGACGCCCTATCTATAAAGCAACTTAAAGACGGACTGTGGGAGGTAGGCGTACACATAGCCGACGTGAGCCACTACGTCAAGGAGGGTTCGGTGATAGACAAGGAGGCTGTGAAGCGTGCCACGAGTATCTATCTCGTCGACCGCACCATACCGATGCTGCCCGAACGTCTGTGCAACTTCATCTGCTCGCTGCGCCCCGATGAGGAGAAATTAGCGTTCTCCGTCATCTTCAATCTCGACGACGACGCCAACGTAAAGAAGTACCGCATCGTACACACCGTGATAAAGTCGAACCGCCGCTACGCCTACGAGGAGGTGCAGCAGTTGCTCGAGGACAACGGCGTGGTGGACGGAACGGGCAATCCGGCTCCTCCAGCACCTAAGGGCGGATACCGTGGCGAGAATGCCGACGCCCTCATTCAGCTCGACCGACTGGCAAAGAAGCTGCGCGCGGCACGATTCAAGAACGGAGCCGTGAAGTTCGACCGCGAGGAACTTCACTTCGATGTAGACGAAAAGGGCAAGCCTATACGCTGCTACTTCAAGCGCTCGAAGGATGCCAACAAGCTCATCGAGGAGTTTATGTTGCTCGCCAACCGCACGGTGGCAGAATCGGTAGGCAAGGTGCCAAAGGGCAAGAAGCCCAAGACCCTGCCCTATCGTGTACACGACAATCCTGACCCGACGAAGCTGGAGACGCTGCGCGAGTTTGTGGTGAAGTTCGGATATAAGATGAAGACCGACGGAACGAAGGGCGCATTGGCGAAGTCGCTCAACACGCTTATGTCGGCTTGTGAGGGCAAGCGCGAGCAGAACCTCATACAGACCGTGGCTCTGCGTGCCATGATGAAGGCGAAGTACTCTATCCACAACATCGGTCACTTCGGTCTGGCGTTCGACTACTACACTCACTTCACGTCGCCCATCCGTCGCTATCCCGACACCATGGTGCACCGTCTCATCACACGCTATCAGCAAGGCGGACGTTCTGCCAACAAGGAACACTACGAAGAGCTGTGCGAACACTCGTCGGAGATGGAGCAGGTGGCAGCCAACGCCGAGCGCGACTCAATAAAGTACAAGGCTGTGGAGTTTATGTCGGAGCGCATCGGCAATGTCTATGATGCTCACATCTCGGGCATCCAGTCGTACGGCATCTACTGCGAGATTGACGAGAACCACTGCGAGGGACTCGTCCCCATGCGCGATCTCGACGACGACTACTACGACTTCGACGAGCGCAACTACTGCCTCGTGGGTCGCCGACATCACCACAAGTACCAGTTGGGTGACCCAATAAAGATTAAGGTAGCGCAAGCCAATCTCGAAAAGAAACAGCTCGACTTCACGCTGGCAGAGTAAGAGCAAGTTGAGAGTTGAGGGTTTAGATATAACTCTTATCTATCCGTACACTACCTTTTTTTGAACGACAAATTAATACGTAGTTTTTGAACGACAATACTGACAATGGTCGACAATAAGACAAGCGACATCATCTATTGAGCACACGATTAAATATTGTCGAACATTGTCAATATTGTCGTTAAATAAAAAGTTCAAAGCCCCTTGTTGTTTGAACGACAAATTAATGCGTAGTTTTTGAACGACAATACAGACAATGGTCGACAATAGGAAAAGCGATATTATCTATTGCGCACACGATTAAATATTGTCAAGCATTGTCAATATTGTCGTTAAATACAAAATTATCATGCCCCTTGTTTTTTAGAACGACAATGGTTGACAATGGTCGACAATAAGAGAAGCGATATTATCTATTGCGCACACGATTTATAAAATTGTCAATCATTGTCAATATTGTCGTTAAATAAAAAAGTATCAAGCCTCATGTTTTTGAACGACAATGTTCGACAATGTTTGACAATAGGATATGCAAGATTATATGTTGCGCACATGAATATTATAGAAATTGTCGAACATTGTCAATATTGTCGTAAAATAAAAAATTATCAAGTCCCTTGTTGTTTGAACGACAATGGTCGACAATGTTTGACAATAGGAAGAGCAAGATTATCCGTTGCGCACACGATTTATAAAATTGTCAATCATTGTCACTATTGTCGTTAAATAAAAAAGTATCAAGCCTCTTGTTGTTTGAACGACAATGTTGACAATGTTTGACAATAGGAAGAGCAAGATTATCCGTTGCGCACATAATTTATAAAATTGTCGAACATTGTCAATATTGTCGTTTAATAAAAACGGGAAAGACATTTGTCTTTAAAACAACCTATTATTCAGATAGGATTGCCATAAATATTCAATATTTCGTCTTTATCTTCATCGTATAAATAACGCTCAAGCTCAAGATGTCTTGGAGCGAAATTAACCAGAATACCACAACGAAATTTCAGAAGATGCATATAATTGAATAATTGTGCTCGATGATTTTCATTAAGTATTGAGACAGCCTTACATTCCACAATAACATTCTCTTTACATAGAAAATCCAAACGAAAAGAAGATTTCAGTTTTTTACCATGGAAATGTGGGTTAAAAGCCTTTTCTCGCTCATATACAATATTCATTTCAGTTAATTGCATCTCAAATGCTTCTTGATAACAGTTTTCATTAAGACCCACACCCATTTCTTTACGAACTTCATATATAGCACCTATTATGTCATACATATGAGCCTTACATTCATTAATGTCCATCATAACTATAAAATTGTTAGTAGATTTCGTTGATTAGAAATAACAAAGATACAAAAATATTGGATACTGAAAAACATATAAGTATACATTTTAGCCTCATAATATCATATTGTCGCACTTTGTCTAAATTGTCGTTCATAAATAAGGAGAGAAACTAAAGATTTATGACTTGTTTTTTGAACGACAAATTAATGCGTAGTTTTTGAACGACAATGTTCGACAATGGTTGACAATAGGGGATGCAAGATTATATGTTGCTCACATGATTTATAAAATTGTCAATCATTGTCAATATTGTCGTTAAATACAAAAGTATCAAGCCCCTTGCTTTTTTGAACGACAATGTTCGACAATGTTTGACAATAGGAGGAGCAAGATTATCCGTTGCGCACATAATTTATAAAATTGTCAATCATTGTCAATATTGTCGTTAAATACAAAATTATCATGCCCCTTGTTTTTTAGAAC
>OIZO01000694.1_pt1 | contig 21015 bp, 11 predicted proteins | sample 1588551 | NCBI WGS metagenome assembly OIZO01 (sample SAMN03283271) | human gut metagenome | biome: human-associated habitat; material: feces | host: Homo sapiens | place: Peru | collected 2012 | reverse complement strand
AAAAAAATTGCCGATATTTTAGGCATTGAGGCCGAAATTGTAAAAGGCGAATAAGTTGTGGATAAGAAAACTATTTGGCAAAATTAGAAAGCAAAATGCGTTTTTATGAAAAATTGCTAAATTGGACAAATCATTCAATTATTGGTCAAATAATTTATTGTGGTTGCACAGTGACTTCGGATATAATGAAGGAAACAGGAAGCATGGTGATAATATGAATTTGGTAAAAGAATTAAAAAAATATGCATGGTATTTTCCAAATTGGCATGTAGATCCGTATAATGAGCGATGGCACGGTAAGAATTGGACGGAATGGGAGGTTTTAAAGCATGCCACTCCTCGATTTGAGGGGCATAACCAACCCGTAGTGCCTCTATGGGGATATGAAGATGAATCCGACCCAAGCGTTTTTGCTAAAAAAATTAGCTGTGCTGAGAGGTACGGTTTAAACGGTTTTATTTTTGATTTTTACTGGTACAAAAGTGTTGGCCCTTTTCGCAAAAAGTGTTTGGAGGAGGGCTTTTTAAAGGCCGATAATTCAAAGGGTTTCGAGTTTGGTATTAATTGGTGCAATCATGACCCGATTTATGTTCACCCGGCGCAGTTAATACATAATAATCCGGAAATGGCAGACGGCACTACAGATTTACAGCTGTTTTATGATATTACAGAGTATTGCATTCATCATTATTTTGGTCGTAAAAATTATATGCGTGTAAATGGCAAATGCTATTTTGGTATTTGGAATGTTGCCCGCCTAATGCAGGATTTTGGCGGGTTAGACGGCTTACGCATAGCGCTGCAGAATTTTAGAGACCGTGCAGCCAAAGCCGGTTTTGAAATTTATTTAACCGCGCAAAGCCGAACCCTACCCGGCTTTCGGGAAGATGATTTTGAACAGGTAAATTGTGTAATAAGGGAACTTGGTATTGACTCTGTATTTAATTACACATGGGATCCTCCGAAATCTGCTCATTGGCCGACGCTGGACTACCCGGAAATGCAACCGCTTTATTATGCTAAGGTACGGGAATATAACCAAAAATTTGCTGTACCGTACGATGCTAACGCTATTGTGGGGTGTGATATCAGCCCGCGTACGGTGCAATCAGATTGCTTTGAAGAAGGGTATGGTTACCCTTACAATGCGATTTTTGTAAATAATACTCCCAAAGAAGTAGAAAAATCCTTTGAAATGATGCGGTCGTTTTTACAGAGCGGTGAATCTACTGGAAATATTATGACCGTTTCTTGTTGGAACGAGTGGACAGAAGGGGCCTATTTAGAGCCGGATACTAAGAATGGGTATGCTTTTTTAGAGGCTTTCGATCGCGTTTTTAACCGTTAGAGATGAAAAATGATTGAGGGATACAATGTAGCGGCATATATTTGGCCGGCTTACACGGGGGCCGATAAACGGGCAAATATCTTTTGGCCTAACGGAATGGGCGAATGGCAGACTGTGCAGCAGGTAAAGCCGAAATTTTCGGGCCATACCTGGCCCCGCAAGCCGCTTTGGGGTTATGTTGATGAAGCTGACCCAAAGGTAATGGAACAACAAATTAGCACTGCTGTTTCGCACGGGGTAAGCGTATTTATTTACGACTGGTATTGGTACGATCACCGTCCGTTTTTGGAAAATTGTTTGAATGATGGTTTTTTAAAAGCAAAAAACTGTCAGGATATGCAGTTTTATTTAATGTGGTCAAATCATGATGCAGTTTCGGTTTGGGACAATCGGCTTTCCGACCGTAAAAATGAACCACCCGTTTGGTTAGGTGCAGTAGATAGGGCTGAATTTGAGCGTATTACTCTACGCATGATCACAAAGTATTTTACCCGAAAGAATTATTATAAAATAAACGGCGAGCCGGTTTTAATGATTTATTTTTTACAAAATTTAATAACCGGTTTAGGCGGGGTAGAAAAGGCGGCTGATGCGTTAAATTGGTTTAAACAGCAAGTGAAAAAGGCTGGTTTCCCGGGGCTGCATTTGCAAGCAGTAAAGCGATCAGAAAATTACACCTATAATGCCAGTGGTGTAGACGGTGGGGAACCGATAGACGAATTAAGTGTTATAACCCGTTTAGGCTTTAGTAGTATAACCAATTACCAGTTTGTACATATTACGGATGTTGGTAAGCCTTATCTGCAGGTGTTAACAGAGATTGAAAAATATGGAATTTGATGGAAAAATTTCCGCTTCCGTATTTTCCGCATGTAAGCATAGGGTGGGATAATAACCCGCGACATACCGAATTAAGTCAGCCAATAATGACGAATTGTTACCCGGAAAACTTTGAAAAAGCGTTGTGTTTGGCAAAAGAATACTTGCAAAAAACCGACTGCCGGCACCGCTTGTTACTGTGAATTCTTGGAACGAGTGGACGGAGGGCAGTTATTTAGAGCCAGATGACAAGTTTGGTTACGGATTTTTACAGGCAGTAAAAAATGTTTTTGGTTAATCAAACCAACCTGGGGGAAAGTATGGTAAACATTCTACTGGAAAACACCAAAGAAATTCAAAACAATTTTTTAGGGCTAAACGCGGTTTACCACGGCTATGCCGGATTTAACGATACGGATGGGCGTGTTTATTCTGAAAAGCTGTGTGACTTAGAAGCAGACCGCGCTGCAGATTTGGGTGTTAAAATTGCGCGAACCTATTACAAATGGATTGCTTACGATTTTGAAAAACAGTGTTGGGACTGGGAAAACAGCCACGATTTTAAAGCCTTTTGCCGTTGGGCAAAGCGATTGAAAGATCGGAATATTGATATTGCTATTAACGCCGGTTGGTGCAACATGACCGACATTACCGGTAAAGGTTGGGGAGGAAGGTCGCCTCTTGCGGTAGAAGATGATTGGGGAAAATCGGTTGAAAATTACGCAGCATGGGTAAGCGAAACAGTACATCAATTGGTAGAGGTTCGGGGGCTTACTAATGTAAAATACCTGGTTATGTTTACAGAGCCGCAAAGCCGCGGTAGTAAACCAATGCCCAAAGGTGTTTCTAACCATTGGGAGGCTTGGTACCAGGCGGTTAAAGCAGCAGATGAACGCTTAAAAAAAGACGGCCGCCGCCACTTGGTAAAGCTGGTAGGCCCTAACGAAGCCACCTGCGACGAAGAAGGCTATCATGCCGGTATGATTGATTGGCTGCAAAATAAAGACCCCAATTTAGTAGATATTTACTCGGCACACAACTATCTGTTCAGTATGCCGGATTTAAAAAAATGCCGCCATCCGAACGAGGTTTTTTGGCTGGGGACTCTTGCCGGCACAAGAATTTTTCAACCGGTTGAGTTAAAGCCGAATACAACCTATACTTTAAAATTTTACGTTAAATTAGAGGCAAAGAATATTATTCACCTTAGCGGAAATCTTGTTGTTGGCGGTTTCACTTTGAATGAAAATGGACTTATTTCTGCGGGCGGTCAACCAACTACAAGGCTGGGTCGGTTTTCATTAGCATTAATTGACGCAGCACAACTGCCGGAATCCTGGCAGGAAATGTCGGTGACTTTTCAAACACCGGAAAAAACAGATGGTGCAGCCGTTGGTTTGTTTGACGATATTAAAAATGGCCATAAGCTTTACATTAGCTGTTTTTCTTTAAAAGAAAAAAACAGCACCGAAGAACTTTTGCAAAATCCTTTTTTGAAAAGTCAGATGCAACATTGGCGGGTTTGGCCGCAAGATACACGCTTTTTATTTAAAACGCAATATGATTTTTGGATGTATCATTGCAACGAATACAAAAAATCACTCCGCGAAAACGATGATTTCTGGTTTGATGAATACAATACTCTCGGCAATCAAAAACCCGGCTATGTAGCTGAAAATTTAGGACTGCACGATTATGATGACCCAAAATACGGCACCGACTTGGCAATAGCTCGAATTGCTTTTTTAAATGCAGGGCTGCAATCCTCTTTACAGTGGACGATATTTGATCAGCTTTGGCCTAATAGTCATGGCACCGGCGCGGATCATTGGATCGATGGTGTGCATGCCTGTGGCGTAATGCCATGTCTGTTGCAAAGCCGTGTTCCAAAACCGGCCTACTACGCTGTGCGTGTAACCGGCTTGGTAGGCGGCGGTACGGGCTGCAAAATTTTTAAAGGAGGTTGCAGCAATGGTATTTACAGCGCTATGACGCTGCAACCGGATGGGACGGTTACAGTACTGGCGGTTAATGATTCACAGCAGGAGCAAACCATTAACTTTAATTTTGAAAAACCGTTAAATTGCAATTTAACCCGCTATTTGTACAATCCCGGAACCGTAAAGTGCAGCGCTGCTGTTCTACCGTTAAGGAAAGGGCGACACTTGAAAAATGTAATACAGCAGTTTGTTGATACATTGCCGCCGGGTGCAGTTGTTGCCTACCAAGGAAATGTGGTGCAAAATTGTTAATTGCCTTTATTTACCGCTTGTTTAAAAAATGCAATATGCTACAATAGTTTTGTAAATTTTTGTGTGCAATTAAAAAGAAAGAGGGGTATATATGAAACATTTTAAAAAGGTACTTAGTGTTGTTTTAAGCCTTTGTATACTTTGCTCGGCTTCAACGGTAATGCTGTTAAAAGCCGGAGCTGAGAACAGTGGCGTAAACCTAATTGGGTACTACAACAAAACAACCGGTACGGTTAAAACCAGCGATTATGATACTTCAACCGTGCAGGACTTAACGCTTTCAAAGGAGCGTGGCGGGTTTACTTATAATAATCCGCCAATGACAACGCCATTAGCGGAAACGGACAAAACGGCTGACACCAGCGTGGCCGACGGTAACTGGAATGTTATTGATGCAAGCAAGCTGACGCAGACGCTGAAAAATTTTGAAGATCCCAAAAATGCCGCTTACGGCAGTTGGTTAGCTTGTGCGGGAAGCAATACCAATATGCAATATTTGTATTCTAACAGCGGATCGCCAAGATATGTTGATTGGGACGGAGCAAATAAAATACTATTATTTCCTGGTAACCGTTCCTGTGTGCGTGCCGTAGCGGGTTTACAGAATGGACATACTTATAAAATCTCGGTGGATCATTACAGCCACGCCGGCAACAATATAGAACTATATCTTGGCTTTAACAAAACCAAAACTGCGTGGTCTACTACGATGCCTACGGATTCCGGCAAAATTTCCTCAGTTGGTAGCTGGCAAACGGCAACCTTTACGGTGAAAAATGCAGTTACGGCCGAGAACGGTTTGACCTATTTACAACTTCGCGCAACCGGGGATGTTCGCATTAAAAAACTAATGGTTCGGGATGTTACATCTAACATTGTAATCGAAAGCGAAAATCCGCTTTACGGTTCGGTTACCTATTCGCCGGAGGCGCCAGCCGCCGGCGACAGTGTAACGGCGATTGCTACCCCAGCCACTAAAAACGAAAGCTTTGTGGGCTGGTTTAAAAACGGGGTAAAGGTTTCGGATAACGTTACCTATACCTTTATAGCCGACGCAAGCACGAAATTAACTGCTCGGTTTGAAAGTAGCAATTTAATTGGTGCGGCATTTGGTGCAGCTTCGGCAGATGACGGTAGTTTTGAACAAACCTCTGAGGCCGATTTAAGATTTTCAACCATTTACGATGGTGTAACAAGCCCTACGGCTACGCAAGCGCCGGAGACCTTAACCCAAACGGTTAAAGAGTTTAACGGGGGCAGTAAAGAGTATGGTAAATGGCTGCCTCAATACTACAACGGTAAATGGAGCTACGCTTATGCCTGGGCATCAAAACTGCAGGTAGTTGCGAACCCTAAAACCGAAAGCACTGTGAATTCCAGCGCAAAGGTGTTGCAGTTGGGCTTTAATACCCGCAGCTTTTTGCGTCGGGTAGACGGACTGGAAAAAGGAAAGCAATACCGCTTAACTTTTCAGTACTATGTGTCTAAAAGCACTGTCAAAGATCCGGTCTTGCGGGCCGCTGTTGTTGCCAGCAGTGACTTTGCTAATTTAACCGCCAAAGAAAGTGTAGATTGCACCCTAAAAAGTGACTGGGAACAGGCTGAGTTGCTTTATACCCACAACACGAATCAATCCTACGCATTTATTAAATTTGAGACCGGGCAAGTAAGCTCCGGAACTGCACAAGAATTTTATGTAGATAACATTAGCTTGGTGCGGCTGGAAAATTGTACGATTATTGGCAAAGCCGATGACAGCTGTGCCGATTACGGCTTTGTTACCCCTGCAGCAACAGCAGTAGAAAAGCAGGAAATTGGTACCAAAACCGTTACACTTCGCGCCGTGCCGGCAGCCGGCGCAACACTTGAGGGTTGGTTTGTAGACGGGAAAGCCGTTGAGGGTGATGGTTTAACCTACACCTATGTGCCAACAGAGCTTAAAAATGTTACTGTTACCGCAAAATTTAAAAGCAACAACTTAATTGGGGCTAAGTATTCAAGCAGCCCGGACGATACCTCCGGCTTTGAGAACGCAAAGCAAACAAAGAACGGCTTGCAAATGCCAATACAAAGCCCGGACAATACTACTCCGCGGGTAAATGTACCGTCCAGCGAACTGAAAACTACTTTGGCCGCTTATCAAAAGGGCGATGATTTTTACGGAAAATGGTTGATTCAAAACCAAAAAAACGAACTGGTTTATTCCTACAGCGGTAGCTTTGAGTATTTACAGGTAGTAGATAATCCTTTGCCGCAAAGCAAGCAAAATAGCAGCACACAGGCGTTGCAGCTATCAATTTCCCGCGATTTTGTGCGTAGGGTAGACGGTTTGCAAAAGGGACATAAATATTTAATTTCCCTGCAATATTACACACCATTTAGTGCAAACAAAACAGTAGCCGAGTTAAAGGTTGGAATGGTGCAGCAGCTTTCGGAAAGCTTTGGCGCCAACGGCCAAGCCTTTAATTGCTACCAAAATGACGACTGGACGACGGTTTCTTTTATCTATGAACATTCTGGCGAAAACACTGCTTATTTGCGGCTTGCGCGGCAAACAAGCAATATGCCCCTTTATGTAGATAATTTAGGTGTAGTAGATGTTACCGGCAAACAGCTTGTAACCGCAACTGCAAGGCTTAAAGGGGGGCAGGAGGCTTACGGTTTAATTCCGGTGCAGTCGGTTACTGCTGTTGCGGGTGAGCAGTTAAGCCTTTCGGCAGCTTCTTTTTCCGGTTTTTCCTTTGAAGGGTGGTACGCCGATGGCGAGACTGCCCCAAGAAGCAAGGAAGCAACCTACCGTTTTACCGCACAATCTAACATTACGCTTACGGCCGCATTTGACGTAGCTGCAATTACAATTAAGGCCGGTAGGGGTGGTAATGTTTCCGGCAGTGCGGGCGGATATTACAACCGCGGGGCAAAGCTTACTGTAACGGCAACTCCATTAACCGGCAACACCTTTGCAGGTTGGTTTAATGCCGATACTGGCAGTTTATTAAGCAATAATGCTATTTATAGTTTTACAGTAACCGAGAATTTGAATATCGAAGCAAGGTTTCAAGGCCCGAATTCTGAGCCGCGCGAGCTTTTAAAGCTAAACGGTTTTGAAAGTGGTGAAACTGTTGAAGCCAGCTTTTATTATGCTGAGAAAGATTTATATAATGAATCCTGGTGTAGATTTGTGTCGGATAAAACACATTCCTACAATGGCACATTCAGCTTAATGGCTAACAGTCGATACCGGGATACAATTATCAGCTTTCCAAGCCTAAACGAAAACATGGATTATGAGTGGAGCTTTTATATTTATCAACCGGCAGATGCGAAAAATAATACTTTGCTGAAATATGCCTACGTTGCGGCCGGTGGTTATTTAAAGGACAGCGCAGTGGCTTACGCGGCGGATACTTCCACCCTACAGGGCTGTAACGGCTGGCGTAAGGTTACCATTCGGTTTAATTCCGGCAGCAATACTGAATTTTACGGCGTATTTCATTTCTTAGCAACTGGAACTAATGCCTGGGTAGACGATATGACTCTTTTAGAATACGAAAAAAGATCGGCACTGCAAAACGGGAATTTTGATGATAATATTTTCGGTTGGCAGGGTGAGGCTACTGTGGCAAACGGAGTGGCAACTATTCCGGCCGGCAAGGCGCTCTATCAGTACGTACATTTAAAAGATAATGCCGAGTACCGTTTAACCTATAAGGTTAAGACCGGGCAAAACGGCAGCGTTACCGCAGGTATTTTTAAGCCGTTAGGTCAGTGTACCGTGCAGGATTCTATTACCTCCTACAGCTATGAAACCGCTACCAATACCGTGTGGGAGGAGCACAGTGTAACTGTTTTCTCGTCCGATTACTGTCTGGCAAAAATTGGTTTTATAGCAATTGGGGCCAATGCCGAAGTGCAGCAGGTGCGGTTTTTAATGGAGCCGGACGCCGCAGGAGGCAGAGTTGAGGTTATTGATTTTGAAAATAACCGTTTCCCCATAGTGGGTGCCGATCAGCAAAAGGCGTTTGAGCTTACTACTGTGCCTGAAAATGTTCATGGCGGAAAGGTTGCTCTCCGTTACAAATATACCCAAGGGCAAAAGGTTACTTTACAGCAAAGCTGGCTGCAGTTGCCAATGTACTCTTACGGAGTTTACCGTTATAAGTTAACCCTTTTCGTAAAGGCCGGTAACGGCAATAGCTTTGCCCTTGCGGCGGATAGCAGCTTTATTTACGGTAAAGAAAGCGAAAGCGCTTATAAAGCCACGCAAAATGGCTGGGTACAATTAAGCTTTAATATTACCAACACGCAGCAGCTTGCCTCTGTTACGCCGCTGTTGCAAAGCATTGCCAACGCAACGAACGGCGATGTTTATATTGACGATATTACCCTAACGGTAACAACCGCCTTTGTGCAGGATGAAATTCCGGATCAGCTTTGGTGCCCGGATTTGTACAATCTTATTCAAAATCCGGATTTTGAAAATGCATTTACAGCAGAGGATTGGCTGAATGTTATTCCGCAGGACCGCGTAGTTACAGGCGGCGCACATTCTAAGTCTAAATTTGTGCGGTTAAAAGCCGGCGACTCCTTTGTTCTACCTGTTAGTGTAGATATTTCTACCAACTACACCTTTGCGGCCTCTTTAAGGGCGGCAAGCGGCTCAGCCGGTAGCGTAACGCTCAGTGTTGATGCAGTCGCTCAAAAACCGCTTTATAACGGAAACCGCAGCCTAAGCTCGATATTAACGCCAAACGGTAATAGTTGGAAACGCACTGGTATTTCCCTTTGCGTTGGCTCGTATAGCACGATTTATCTAACCTTCCGCTGCACTGCCGGCACCTTAGACGTAGATGCTGTAAGCTTGTTCCGCGATCTGTATCAGTACCAAAACAATCCAAACGATTATAAGCTGTTTGCCGCTTTTAATTACGAAAATTTTGAAAACGCTGGTACAGATCATTCAACCCCCGCTACGGGAGATCCCTCTGCGGTAACATTGCTCATTGTTTGTAGTTTGTTAATTCTTTCGGCTTGCACAGTGTTGTTTTTACAAAGAAAGGAGCAACGGTAATATGAAAACTAATTTAAAACTTTTTTGTACCAGGTTCCTTTTGCTCGTATTGGTGGTTGCGCTGGCGTTAACGCCACTTTCCGCCTGCAATGGAAAAGAAAGTGCAACCACTAAGAAAAAGAAAAAGAAAAAAACAATCGAAAGGGTTGAGGTTACTTCCTCCGAAACAATTTCGGAGGAGGAAACGGTTGACAACAATGAGATTGAAATAATTGAAGACCCGGAAATAGAACCGGAGGACGACACAACCACCAAAATAGAGGTGCAAAACGCCCAGCAGCCAATTATTAACACTTTCCGTGGTTCCAGCGGCGTGGTACATTTTGCGTACACCTTTTTTAACATTTCGGGCAGCGCCCCTAAAATGACCGACGCCATGGCTAAAACCGAGTTTGACCGTATGCAAAATGCCGGTTACAAATATGTGCGTACCATTTTTAAATCCAGCTTTGCGTTTGATACCAAGAAGCAAACCTGGAACTGGGATTCAACCGATATGAACGCGGTTTACAAATGGGCGCGCGAGTTGCAAAAACGAAACATGGAGGTTGGCCTAACAACCCCATGGAACTTAATTGAGCACGCTACCGGTCAGCCCTCTTGGGTGGGGGACGCTGCCTATATGCACGGTTACGGGCAGGATCTGTTTGGCGAATCGGTAAATGCCGGCATAAATTTTACCGGTATGACAGACGATGAAATTCGCCTAAACAAAACAGCTGCCCGCGTGGGGCACTGGGTGTGTGAAGCCTTGCAGGCTTTTCGTCAGCGCGGCATTAACAATGTAACACAGCTTTATTGCTACACCGAGCCGGATGGGAACTACGCAAACGAATATGTAACGCTGGTTAGCCGATTGCATAAAACAATGGTGCAGCGCGGAATACGGCATCAATACAAACTAATTGGGCCGAACCAGGCCGAGTATCGCGATAATCGAGATCATATGTACGATACATTGGAGGCCGTGCTAAAGCATATTAAAGAAACCGGCGAGCCAATTGTAGATATTCTTTCGGCTCACCAGTACCCAACCGGGAATGACATGGTAAGCGATTCTTATATTGCTGAGATGGACAGCTACACACCGATTTGGATGGAACTGAAGGAAAAATACGGCTTTAAGGGCGAATTTTGGATGGATGAATTCAACCTAAAGCTTACCGGAACAAGGGACGGCGATAAAGAAGCGGCCGATCAGGATTACCCTTGGTTTGGCACCTGGTTTGCGGCTTGCATGTGCCGCGCTATGGATTTTGGCATTAGCAATACGGTTATTTGGAATTTTTCACACCAATATTGGCCTACCGGTACGGTGTTTTACGCCAATGGGTTAAACCCGGTTATTAATTTAAAACAAGAACCCTACACCCGCTTTTACGCCTACCAGATGATTGCCCGCGCATTTGGCTATGAGGGCGGCAGGGTTTACAAAACGGTAGATGACCCCTTGGCCGGTATTTACGGCGGCTGTGTGCAGTTAAAAGATGGGAATTGGGCGGTTTTGGTGGTTAATACCAATGTAGAGGATTTACCAATATCGGTTCAGTTTGAAAAAGGTTTAGGTAAAAATCTGTACCGTCACCTGTATACGCCACTTTTTGAAAAATCGTTAAGTGACGCGCAAATTCCGGCAGATAAAGGCTTTAAAAATGTTAAAACCGTATTGAACGATGTTTTACCGGCCGGCGGCGTTGCAATTTACACCAGTGTGCAGTATAAATAATCGTTTTCGCATATTAGGGGGTGATTTTTAAAACCAAACCTGTTTTCAGAAAGAAATAAAAGAAAGGTGAGTTTTATGAAAAAAGTTTTAAGCGTAATTTTGTCTTTATGCTTGCTGGCAACTCCTTGCGGACTTACCGCATTGCCAGCAATAGCCGAAACGGCCGAGTCAGAATCCGGTGTAAACCTAATTGGGTACTACAACAAAACAACCGGCACGGTTAAAACCAGCGATTATGATTCTTCGGACATGACTGATTTAGAATTATCAAAGGTACGGGGCGATGTTACCTATAGTTATCCACCTATGACGGCACCATTGGCAGAGGAGGATAAAACAGCCGATTCGGCCAATGTAGCTGAGGGAAAATTTACAATTGCTGCTGAGAAATTAGTACAGACCCTAAAGAATTTTGAGGATCCGCAAAATTCTGCTTATGGTAGTTGGCTTGCCTGTGCCGGAAGTGAAAGTGCGAAAACCTTTTTGTACGATAAGACAAATCAAACAACTTACACGCCAGTGTATCTCGATAATAGTTTGCTTTTCCCGGCAAATCGTTCCTGTGTGCGAGCAGTAGTAGGTTTACAAAATGGACATATTTACAAAATATCCGTAGATCATTCCGGCCATGGTGCTGATGCAAGCCTGTATATTGGCTTTAACAAATCTAAAACTGCTTATAGCTTGGTAACGCCAACCGATTCCGGTGCTATTGCTGTTACAAAATCTGTTTGGAATACGGCAACCTTTACGGTGAATAATACTGCAACTGCTGAAAATGGCATTACTTATTTGCAACTAAGAGCCAGCAGCAAGGTAAGAATTAAAAATCTTTCTATTGTTGATTTAACTACAAATGTTACGGTTGTTAGCAATAATACAAAATTAGGTGTAGCAAGTTTAGCTGGGACTGCGTCAGTAGGAGAAAAGGTTACCTTAACTGCTACGCCGTACGGTGACGCGGCCTTTGAGGGCTGGTATAACGGTGAGAACTTGGTTAGCACAAATAATCCGTATACCTTTGCTGTTACGGGTTCAGTAAACTACACTGCTAAATTTAGTAGCCAAAACTTAATTGGAGCAAGTGATCAAGCCGATGATTCTCCCACATTTGAGGAATTGGTTACCGGAAAGGTCTTGAAAGTTGCTCCCGCTGAATATGATGCAGAGGCTACATTAACTGCGAAAACCTCGGCGGATGTCCTGCCAAAGACTTTAGGAGCATTTAAAGGCAATACTGCGACCTATGGCCAATGGCTGCCTCAGTATGTTGACGGAAAGGAGATTGTTTACGCTTATGCCGGTTGGGATGCTGCTTTAAAAGTTGTGGCAAACCCGGTTAGCAAAAGCGCAGTGAATATCAGTGAAAAATGTTTGCAGTTAGGTTATCAATCACGATTCTTTGTGCGCCGTGTAGACAATTTAACACCCGGAAAGATCTACAAAGTTAGCTTTAAGTATTATGTTGGCACAAGCGGCTCAACCAACCCAGTGTTCAAAGCTGCAGTTTTGAACGAAGCTTCAGCATTTTCTGCGAATATGCCGGACGCAAGTACTGTTAGTTTTTATGCTAATAGCGATTGGGCTACAGCTGAGTTTATTTACCAACATCCCGCAAGCGCAGAAAGTAATACCGCATTTATTAAGCTGGGGGCAATTGCCGCCACTGGTGACACAGATAGTGGAAAAGACCGCTACTATATTGACGATCTTTCTTTAATTGAAATGATGGATACTGCCGTTGTTGATGAAATGGTTCAATTCAGCGGTAACGCCATGCGCACCACCGGCAATCAGGCCCTACGCTTTAAGTTCTGCGTTCCTGATGAATTTAAAACCGAAGGCGGTTATGTTGTTTATAACAAAGATGTTGCAGAATTAGGCTTTTTGGTACAGTACAGCGCCGTTTTAGGCGGCAAAGAACTGGTGCTGGGCGGTAAATACACCTACAACGGCAATGAGTTTGGGGTAAACAGCGGCATTGGCTACCAAAAAGACGGTGTAAACACCGTGTTTGAAACCAAAGACGGCAAAACGTACTATTCTGCCGCGCTTACCAACATTGGCGTTAAGAGTAACGGTACCGTGAATTACAAGTATTATGAGCAGGATCTTTGCGTTCGCCCGTATGTAAAACTGACCGACGGCACGGTATTGTACGGCGAAACCCAAAAGAGCTCTGTGTTTGCAACCTTGCAATATATTTTAGATGAGAGTCACACCGAGGTTGCCGCAGCCGACCGCGAGGCAGTAACGTCACTTTTAAATGATAATTTAGACCTAAAAGCGGCCTATGAGGCCTGGAACCTGTAATAAGGAGGTAATGAAGTTGAAAGAATATTTAAAACCTGAACTGTATATTACCGCCCTTAAAAATGCTTCGGTGTTAAACAATAGTAATGATATTGATATTAGCACCAAAAATGACGGCGATGACGGAACTTTGTTTTAACTCTTGTTGGTAACGGCTGTTTTGTAGTACATTTGCTACATTCTCCATACTTTTTCAGCCGTTTTCCATATCTGCGGGGCAATACCCCGCAGAGCTTGATGCTTATTTCAAAGCGGCAAGCATGTGGAACCCTCCCTTTCCACGGCCGTTTTAGGTAAGCTGCTTTTAAGGCTTGTGCGTAGGTTTTGCATAATATTTCCAATTTACGAGGCTTAAGTTTAATTGTTTGCAGCACAAGCCTAAGGTGTGGAGCGTTGTTCTCCCTCAATGCTCCACATTTTTTGTAATTGAATACCGATATTTTAATTTGTAGTAACACCGCTTGGGGGAAGTTATGAAAAAAAGTTTATTTGTTTTTTCAGGGCAATCTAACATGATGGGGGCGGCAACTCGACCGCCGACCGTAAAAATTAATTGCCCGCATGCTTTAGAGTATAAACACAAACCGGTTATTTTAGGGCAGCCTTTTGGCAAGCTGGTTCCGGTAAGCTACAATTGTGGGGAATTTATTTACAAAAACCCAGCAAGTGCTTATAAAAGCGTTGATGATAACGGTAACAGTCTGCTCTGTGCCGATGCCGAAAACACTCGATTTGTTCCACCGTTAAGCAATCGAAATAATAATGAGGGCAATGTGCAAAATTCGCCCTGCTTTCCGGTTTATTTTGCCAATGAGTGGGAAAAACTTGGCGCTTCTATGCTGTTTGCTCACATTGCGCAGGGTGGGGTGCGGCTACACTATTATTTTAATCAAACCATGCTGCAGGAGTTTAATGAAAAATCATCTGCCGCCGGCATTATCGGGCATTTGCAGCTTTCTTCTGTTAAGCAATATGACGGCGAGGGCAATTTTAATGCATTTGCTGAAAAATGTGCTGGATTTTTTAAAACAGCAGAAAAACATTTTGGTTCGCAAGCGCTTGGGGAAAAGGTTTTTGTTTGGAATCAGGGCGAATCCGATTCCGATAACAGTACTGCAGAGTACAAATTAAAGTTAGAAATATTGTGGAGCGCCTTAAAGAAACTTGGCTTTACCAAATTTTTTATGCTGCGAGTTGGCTTTTTTGGTAATTGGAGTGAAAAAACTGCCCCAAATGTAATGCGTGCGCAGGAGCAGTTTTGCTTGGAACAAAATAACGCGTTTATGTTAACACGCGATTTCTCTTTTATGCCAGATACATGGATGGAGGAGGACATAATAAAACGGTGTTATGTTTCTCGTCCACCGGAGCAGTATTTTGGCTGTAGAGATACCTACTTTGGGTACAATAATATGCATTTGAATGAAAAAGCTTTTGCATTGGCCGCTAAAACGGCCGCAAAAAATGCGTACCGGGTTTTGGTTGAAAAAAAGCAGCCTTATTTACCGGTAGAACTGGTGCAGGCATTGCTGTAACATTCGGTTTTTTCTGTGGTTATTACAGTAAGAAAAATGCACAATGTTTTATAAAAAAAGTAATACAATTTGAAAGGAAAGGTATGGTTTTATGAAAATTAATTCTAAACACTTTGTAAAGCTTTCGGCTTTAATACTTTCGGCCATTATGCTTTTTTCCGGTTGCGGTTCAAAAAATACAGCCAGCAACGGATCTGATTTCGTTTCAGATGAAGTTCAGGATCAATTGGTTTCGGATGAACAGGAGCAAAGTAAAGTCAATGGTTCCGGCAATACAAGCAGCAAGCAACAAGACGGCACAGGTACACAATCTAACGCTGTCGCAAGTGGAAAAACAACCTTTGAAAAAGACCCGTATTCCGATATTTCCGCCAGTGTAAAATCGAAGGGGATACACTTGCTTTTATGGCGCGATTATACCAAGCTGGAAAAAGAAATTGTTGCCGGATTTGAAAAGAAAACCGGTATAAAGGTTCGCTTAACCAAAACAACCGAGCAGGAATATTCTACCAAGCTGCTTTCTTTGGTGGCCGGCAATGATGCACCGGATGTTGTGTACTTAATTTCCGATAATTTTCCAGGTTTAGCGGTAAAATCTATGCAAACGCTGGATGCTAAAACTTTCCGATTAGACGATGGCTGCTGGTACAAAGATTATATGAATTATTACAAGGTTAACGGCAAGTATTTTTCGGTTGCAATGCGTGGTTCCTGGAATGTAGAAGACAGTAATTATGTTACCTACTATATGCCAAAGGTGTTAAAGGCTGCCGGTGTTAGCGAGGATCCGTATACGCTTTACAAGCAGGGAAAGTGGAACTGGGACAAGCAAAAGGAAATTGCCAACAAAGTTGCTTTAAAGGGTGGCTACACAGGTCTTTCCATGCAAACAAACGAACTTATGATGTACAGTGCGGGCGTTGATTTTGTGAGCTATGATGGTAAGCAGTTTAAAAATATTATGGATAATGCGGCCAGTAAATCGATGCTCACAAAAGCTTGGCAAACGGTTGCAGAAATGACGAATAGCAAAGCTCTTTCCGGTTGGAATTTAAAGGATGTACAGCAAGGAAAAGTAGGGCTATTCACATCTATACTTTACGGTATGTACAAGGATGCAGCTTTTTTCAATGAGGTTCCACATTCCTCAAGCGATATTAAAGCTGTTCCTGTAGCCGGGCCCAAGGGGGGTACAGCGTATACGCCGGTTCGTCCTAAAACCTGGGGTGTTGCCAAAAAAGCAAAAAATCCGGAGGGTGCGGCTTACTTCTTACGCTACTTTTTAGATGTTAACAATTGCGATATGAGCAGTTCTTTTTGTAATGAGCAGTTCCGTGAGGTCTACAATAAAATTACTTCCACAAATGATAAAAAGGCTGTTATGTTGGCAAAAGGCATTGTTGATTATGCAAACAAAGGCACTTATGCAACCCTTTGCAGTAAAATTGCAAATGCGTCATCTTCAGCGGTTTCTACCGAATTAAGCAAAGTCAAGGGTCAAGTAACTTCCGGCTTAAACCGCGCAAACCGTGATTTACAAAAGGTAAAATAAGCTCAATTAAACAAAGCTTAGGATGCTCAGGTAATGCAGCAAAATGGTGTGAACAAAAAAATACAGTACGCCAAAAGCTAATTGCCAAAATTTATTTTAAAACGGCTTGCGGAATCATTGTTTTCGCAGGCCGTTTTAAATGAGCTGCATAACCAAGGGGATTAATTAAGCCGAAAATGAGTAACTTTTGGTTGTCTAACCTGGTTGATATTATTTTTTTAAAAGAATGCTGACTGAACGAACACTTTTACACCCTAAAAATCAATAGGTAATAACAAGGAAAACGGGAGCAACACAATGAACAACGAATGTACCTTACCGGCCGATAAAAACGGCGACTACAATTTGGGCGAGCTTGGCACGCCCTGCCTGCTGAGCAATACAGATGTAGGCAAAAAGCTTATTAGCACCGACACCGAAATTAACGATTCGTTTGCGGTGTTTATGATGTATTTGCGCCGTACCATTTTGCAGGACCGCCGCAGTATTTATGTTGGCGGAAAACGGTTGACCGCCTGCATTAACTGGCTGCGGGATCATATACACGAAATGAAGGGCTACAAGCACTGGGAGTACGATCTAAAAAGCTATTTGGATTTTATGATAGAAAATCAGGATCCCTCCGGCTTTTATTATGAGATCACCTGCGTGGGCGATAATTTTCACGCCTTTACGGCCGACCCGCCGCTGGTAAAATTTTTGCCGCAGGACCATTTAGCTTTAGTGCGCATTGAGCTGGAGGCTGATATTGAGTATTTGGTGGTAGAGGGTGCCGTAACGGTTTACAAGGCAACGGGGGATGAGGCTTGGATTAAAAAGGTTTTGCCAAGGCTGGAAAAGGGCATTGATTATTGCACCAGCAGCCCCAAGCGCTGGGACGCTGCGCACGGCTTGGTAAAGCGCCCCTACACCATAGATACCTGGGATTTTTTAAATAACCAATCCGGCACCGACCGCCGCATTTATAACAACACCGAAATGTGCATTATGCACGGGGATAATACCGGCGTTTGCCGCGCCATGCGGCAGTTGGCCTGGCTGAACCGCCGTTTTGGGGTGGTGCAAAAAGCCAACGAGTGGGAGGAGCGCGCCAACCGGCTGCTGAAAAATTTAAACGCCCTTTGCTGGAACGGGGAATTTTACACCCACCAGGTGCCCCTAAATGGCCAAGAATTAGACAGCTTAGAAAAAACGCGGCTTTCGCTTTCAAACTGCTACGCGTTAAACCGTGGTGTGTTAACGGTAGGGCAGGCGCAAAAAATTGTTGAAAGCTACATAAAGTTAGGGCAAAAGCACGGCCCGTGGTACGAATGGTGCGCTATTTACCCGCCGTACCAAAAATTTAACCAATACAGCGCGGGGGAATACATTAACGGCGGTGCCGCTCCGTTTGTTGCCGGCGAGCTTGCCAAGGGGGCCTTTGCCTGCGGGTACGAGCAGTACGGCTACGAGCTGCTGCAGCGCCTGCAAAAGCTGTACCGCGAGCGCAAAGAGCTTGGCTTTTTGTACAACCCAAAAACCGGGGCGTTTTTGTCCGGCGGGCCAAACGGCTGGGGGGCCTCGGCGGTGTTAGACGCCATTGACAGCGGCTTTGCCGGGGTAGAGGATTTAGATGTTTTAATGCGCAAAATTCGGCTTTCACCAAAATTTGTGTTGGCGCCGGCAACCGAAATGCGCTATTTTACGGGGTACGACAGCGCCGGCGTGCTGGTAGAGCTGCGGTACTTTAAAAAGGCCGACCGCGTGGCGTACCAGCTTTTCAGCCCGGCCAAAACGGTAGAGTGCCACATTTTGCTGCCGCGGGGCGTTTGTTGCCAAAAGGTTTTGGTCAACCAAAAAAGCGTGCCGTTTCAGCTTAGCCAAATTCGCCAATCGGTTTACGCCGATTTTACGGTAGAAAGCGGAAATTTTAGCGCGGAACTGTTATTTTAAGGGGTGTTTGTTTGGATTATTTACTTTTGGCGTGCTCTATTTTGTGCGCAACGCTGAACAGCGTTTTTTTGCATTTTCGTAAGGGTAAGGATTCGTTAGCTTCGGCCTTTTTATTCAACTTTTTTTGCGCCTTGGTGTGGATTATTATTTTACTGCCCCTTTGCGGCGTACCAGCGCTGAATGGCCAAACGTTGTTTTACGGCGGCGTTTACGGCCTGGCCTCGGCTTTATTTTTGTTTTTTAAAATGCAGGCGATGTCTAACGGCCCGGTTGCCATTACAACGCTTATTGGCAATTGCTCGCTGGTGGTTTCAACGGCGGCCGGGGTGCTTTTATGGCACGAGAGGGTTGCCCCGCTGCAGGTAGTTGGGGTGTTGCTTTTGTTGGTTGCACTGGTGCTTTGCACCTACCAAAAGGGTGCCGCCGGCGGCACTACGGCAAAATGGCGATTTTACAGCTTTGGCTTTTTTGTGCTGGCCGGTGCCGTAGGAATTATTTTAAAGCTAATTTCAAAGGCGCAGCCAAACGCTTTAAACAGCGTGGTGCTTATTTCGGCGGGGTTTATGGCAGTGTTTCACCTCTTGGCGTACCTTTGCTGCAAGGTCAAAACGGGGGAAGCGCTGCATTTTACCAAGGCCGATTACCTGTTGGCCGCCCTTTGCGGCGTGGTTGGCTGCGCCTACAACCGGTTAAACGCTTTTTTGGCCGGCCGAGTTGAGAGCATTATTTTTTACCCGCTGTTTAACGGGGCAACCATTTTGCTTTCGCTGCTGTTTGGCATTTTGCTGTTTCGCGAAAAAGTTACAAAAAAACAAGCCGTTGGTTTTGCTGTTGGCTTAGCGGCGCTGCTGCTGGCGGGCAATGTTATTCGGCTTTAAGGGTGTTTATTCAAGCTGCCCCGGCGTTAATAAGACGGTTGTTGTTTTGGCGTTAGGGCCCTTAAAAGCGACGCGATATTACCGTCCCAAAGCAAACAGAATAGTTTAATTTAAAAATAAGCCTACCTGTTTACCGGCGGTTTTTTAAACAGCGGGTAAACGGGTAGGCAGCTTTTTTTAGGGTATTTTGGTAGAAAACATTTTGAAATTTTTTAAAACTTGACAGATTTTTTGGGGTAAATATAATTACAGTAGTGTGGGAGATAGATTGATTTATTTTTGGCTTTAGAGCATTTTTGTGCTCTAAGGCCTTTGTGTTTTCACAGGGCAAACTTTGCGCCCTTTATTTTGTTACAGGCGTTGCGGAAAGCAGCAAGGAATTTGTTGCTGTTAAAACTTCCGCGGAAATCGGCAAGCTGTTTGCCGGTTTCAAGGCCTTTTTGAATAGATTTTAGTCGCTTAGCTGTCGGTCTTACAGCGACTATAAATAAATCACCGATTTTTGAACTTAACAAAAGCTTTGTTATTGATACCTTTATTTTTAACCCCCCTACTTAGCTTTAATGCAAACAAAAACCGCCTACACAATGTAGACGGTTTTCAGCCTTTGGTGTTTATCCTTTAATACGGAATTCTTTCCACATAGCAAAATTTCGGCATTTAATCGTTTTTGTTTTAATACATTATTCCCTTTTAATGTGCAGACCGCCAAACGGCAGTCTGCTTTTTACATTTAAAGCGAATAAATTTGGTTGATTAAAACAGATAAACACTCCCTTATCGGCTTTTCTGGGTCGTCGGTTTTAGGATATTTTCCAACAACTTTACAGAACAAACTCCCATTACTACCGGCGCCGGGTTCAAACTCTGCAGTAAGTTTCACCTCGGCCCCATCACAAGCAAAGGTTAGGATTATTCGCCGTTTGTCGCTCAGCGAAAATCCAAGCTGATATCCGCTACAATCCGCCAAGCTTTTTGGGAGTGGTGTAAGGGAGTGGATTACATATTCTGCAAGATCACTCTTTGCCAGTTCAAGATTTTTTACTGTTTTGCATTTCAACATTTTAAAACCTCCAAAAAATAAATATTCCTTTTGACTTTATTAAAGCAAAAGGGTAAATAAAACATTTACATCAATATAATATTTACTTTTAAAAAGCTGTCAAGGTAAATAAAATTTGGCAAATTTCTTTTTAAAAATATAATTTAAACAGTGCAAGAGCGGTTGTTTTTAACAGCCGCTTTTTATTTTAACCGAAAGGGGGAACAGTTAATGTCAAACAAAGATTTTGCCTTTAAAGCACAAAAAAGGCTCCAAAAGCTCTGTGCTTTTGGAACCTCAAAATACCAAATAAAAAACGAAGCCAAGGCCTTAGCTAAGGAGAACGGCAGTAACAATTGGCTGCCGGTCTATAATAACCTGATACGGGACAAGATTTTTTCGTATTCTACCTTTAAAACCTACACCAAAAATGCAACCCGCTTTTTTAAGTGGGCCGCCCAAACACACCCTGAAATTAAAAACATAAACGGCTGTAAACGCTGTATTCAGGAGTATTTAAACCGTAATTGCCCCTCGGCCTGGACGG
>OIZO01000688.1_pt1 | contig 21225 bp, 20 predicted proteins | sample 1588551 | NCBI WGS metagenome assembly OIZO01 (sample SAMN03283271) | human gut metagenome | biome: human-associated habitat; material: feces | host: Homo sapiens | place: Peru | collected 2012 | reverse complement strand
TCTGTCTCAGCGACAGCTTATTTATATTACCATAAGCATTCCGCTTTGTCAACAGTTTTTTTATTTTATTTTTCGCTTTCTTTTTGCATTTCGAAAGCTTTTTCATACTATCACGAGAGACCGTCTTTTGTCAACAGTTTTTTACATTTTTTGTCAAAATATAATTCATGATAGATTCAACGGAGAAAGAGGGATTTGAACCCTCGCGCCGCTATTAACGACCTACTCCCTTTCCAGGGGAGCCCCTTCGGCCAGCTTGGGTATTTCTCCAAATGTCCGTTAGTTAATATACACGAATCTTTCGCATTTGTCTAGTCCTTTATTACATTTTTATTTATTAGCAAAGAACAATTTACTGACAGAGTTAAATTTCCCTTCAAAATGAAATTTACTTTTGCAATCCACCTTAGCAAAGAACTTTCCCAGCAAAGCAAAAAGGTCTTGCTATTGCAAGACCTTTTAACAACGCAGAGGGTGGGATTCGAACCCACGCGCCCTCTCGGACAAACGGTTTTCAAGACCGCCTCGTTATGACCACTTCGATACCTCTGCATTTATGAAATTGTTTATCCGTATCTCACGGACAATTGAAATAATACCATAGCACGCTTCCATTTGTCAATACCTTTTTTTACTTTTTTCTTTTTTTGACAAAACACTCGGCTATATCGATATCTTCAGGTGTGGTAATCTTAATATTCTCATAAGAACCTTCTACAAGTTTAACCGGATGTGCAAGCATCTGCTCCACAACCATTGCATCATCTGTTACCCGAATTTCTTTCCGCTCCATCAATTTGAAATAGGCTTTTTGTGCAAGAGAGGTTTTAAATACTTGTGGAGTCTGAATCATCCAAAGCGTACGTCTGTCCGGAGTATCCTTGGCAAAATTTTGCCCATCGACTATTTTAATCGTATCTTTCACCGGCATGCCAACCACACATGCTCCCTGCTCGCTTGCTTCGCAATAAGCGCGCAGAATCATGGCTTCATCTACAAACGGTCTGGCTCCATCATGAATAAACACAATTCCTTCGGCTGCTGCCCCGGCAACATTTTTCTGTTCATTCATATACTTCAGAGCAAAATACACAGACTCGTACCGTTCTTTCCCACCCGGTATCACTGCTTTTACTTTTGTCAGATGATATTTCTCTATAATTTCAGAACGGCAATAGGACTCCTGTCCTTCCCCCACAGCCAAAATAATATCGTCAATCGTTTCTGACTGTTCAAACACATGTAAAGAATAATATAATACTGGTTTTCCATCCAGTTCTAAATATTGTTTCTGTATTTTTGTCCCCATGCGTCGTCCCTGACCTGCTGCCAGAACAATCGCAGTACAGCCTTTCTTTTCCATCTGCTTTCAGCCTTTCTTTATCTTTCACCTAGTTTCAGGTTCGGAACTGCATTCAAATCCCAACCATGACGTGTACCGGCCATATATTCGTAATATGCCGCAGCTCCTATCATAGCTGCGTTGTCTGTACAATAAATTGGAGACGGATAATAAAAGTCGATTCCATTCTTTTCACAGGCTTCTTTCATAGCCGCACGCAGAGTACTGTTTGACGCTACACCACCTGCAATTGCCAGTTTATTTAATCCATATTTCTGAACGCCCTGAATCGCATTTCCAACCAGCACATCCGTTACCGCTTTCTGGAAAGAAGCCGCAACATCAGCACGATTATATTCCATCCCTTTCATCTGACATCCATTGATATAATTAAGTACTGCAGATTTTACCCCACTGAAACTAAAGTCATATTCGGAATCCGCAATATGAGCCCGTGGAAATGGAATTGCATCCGGATTTCCTTCCTTGGAAAGTTTATCAATCTTCGGACCTCCCGGATAACCAAGTCCTATGGCACGCGCAACTTTATCAAACGCTTCTCCTGCCGCATCGTCTCTGGTTCTACCGAGAATTTCATATTTTCCATAATCCTGCACGCACACCAGATGCGTATGTCCGCCTGATACTACAAGACATAAAAACGGTGGCTCAAGTTCTTTATTTTCAATATAATTTGCAGAAATATGTCCTTCAATATGATGAACCCCCACCAGTGGAAGCTTCTTTGCATAGGCAATTGCTTTTGCCTCCGCAACTCCAACCAGTAATGCGCCCACCAGTCCGGGACCATATGTGACACCAATGGCATCAATATCATCTAATGTCACTCCGGCCTTTGCCAGTGCTTCTTCTATTACCTGATTGATTTTTTCAATATGTTTTCTGGACGCAATTTCAGGAACTACCCCACCATATAGCGTGTGCAGCTCAATTTGGGAAAATATCACATTAGACAGTACTTCCCTGCCATTTTTCACAACCGCAGCCGCTGTTTCATCGCAGGAACTTTCAATTGCTAAGATTAATACATCCTGTTCTTTCTCTGCTTTCATTTTACTCTCTTCTTTCTAAAACGTATTGCTTCTCTAACTTCTATTCCATCTATTCATCTATTCTGGAAAATCCAGTTCTACTGTCATTCTGTCTTTCCCCGCTTTAGCACGTGGGAAGATGGCTCTCACTTCATCCATAAACTCTTCTGGATGTGCCAGCGACGGACTGTAATGGGTCAGCCACATTTCCTTAACATTGGCTGCTTTAGCAATCTGGGCGGCCTCGTAAAATGTCATATGCTTATACTCTACAGCCTTCGCAGCTTTTTCTTTTTCCCCATACATTCCTTCGCAGATAAATAAATCAGAATCTGCAGCATGTTCCCGGATGGAATCCGTTGGTCTGGTATCTGTACAGTAAGTCAGTTTGATTCCACGACGCGGTGGTCCCAGAACCATGTCCGGAGTCAGCATTTTCCCATTATATTCCATGCTTTCACCTTTTTGCAGATACCGCCAATATTCCTTCGGTATTTCCTGTTCCATGGCTCTTTGCACATCAAATTTACCAGCACGGTCTATTTCTATCGTATAACCATAGCAGGTTACATTATGTCTGACTTTAAATGCAGTCACACGATAACCATTGATTTCAAAAACCTGCTCCGGTTCTGTAATCTCTATAAATTTCAATTCAAAAGGAAGCTCCGGTGCAATCACGCGCAACGAATTGACTACCCTCTCTAATCCTTTTGGTCCAATCAATGTAAGGGGTTCCCTGCGGTCTGCATTTCCCATAGTTAAAAGCAGCCCCGGAAGTCCACTGATATGGTCTCCATGAAAATGTGTGAAGCATATCACATCAATAGGCTTAAAGCTCCATCCCTTTTCTTTCAACGCAATCTGAGTACCCTCTCCACAGTCTATCAATAGCTGACTTCCATTAAATCTTGTCATTAACGCAGTCAGCCACCGATATGGAAGCGGCATCATTCCGCCGGTTCCAAGTAAACATACATCTAACATTCTATCTCCTATTCTTTTTCCAATGGAATTGCAAAAGATGCAACGAGCTTATCATAACAGGCTTCGCAGAGTTCGAATCTATGCACTTCATTATCCTTTTTCGAAAAATAACCCCATCTTTTCTCCACAGTCAGTACATCTTCTCTCGGTATTCCATTTACAACTTCTATTTCTTTTTTACACATATTGCAGATGATTTTCTCTATCTGCTTTTCTTCTTTTTCGTAAATCTTATACTGGCGCATACAATTTCCTCCTGTGTGTTTTTCATTGACTACGCCAAAATTATACCTTGACTAAACCACTATTTCTAGTGGAAACTCTTTCATATTTATACGAAATCTTCCATTATATAATGAAGTTTTCCTTCTTTTAAATATTATATATTCTATGTCATATATCGCATATCATATATTCCATATTACATTTCTGTCAGATTCAGACTCATCAGAATCGCATTTTCCGGATTTGCTCCTGCATAATAATTTTTACGGATTCCATCCTTTTTAAATCCATTTTTTTCGTAAAACCGGATTGCAGGTATATTGCTTTCCCTCACATCTAATAAAATTTTAGTTATATTCTTGTCTTTGCAGACCTGAAGCAAGTGTGAAAAAAGGGATTGTCCAATCCCCCTTCTCCTTTCTTTCTGATTTACTGCTATTCGTGCAATCTCGCATTCATCAAGAACACTGTAACAGAGGTAATATCCTAAAGTTCTGCTTTCTTCCTTTGCAGCTGCACTAATTGACTGCTTCTGCTTCACCGTACTTTCTATCTCTTTTAAACTCCATGCATCTGAAAAAACAGATTTTTCTAACTCTGCGACCTCCGAAAGAATATCTTTATCTTCTATTCTCAGTTCTTCTACACACAGCATAACGATAACCCCTATGCATTTTTTGCTTTTTCTGCCTGTTCACGCTCTGCGCGCTCTCGCTCAGCCTGCGATACACGGAGATAATCTGGCTTGTGTTCTGCTGCCATCTCGATTTTTCCATCGCGATAATACTGCGTTGCAAGCGCACCCACTGCAGCTGCTCTCTGATAATTCATATGGGCTGGTGCAAACGAAATATCCAAATCCTTCAGAAGATTTTCTTTCAGATTCTTCTGATGAACCGGAACTCCATCCCCAAGGAATACAATCCCTTTTTCTTTCCCATACCCGCGTAGCTTCTCCGCAAGTTCTTCAATTCCAATCGCCATCTGTTCTTCCAGAATTTGCATCTTGCTTCCATGGAAAGAATAAATGCCTGTATACACCTGATTTCTTCTTGCATCCATAATCGGGCACACAATCCGGTCTGAAAAGCACAGATTATATGCCAGTCCATCCACAGTCGGTATGTGAATCAACGGTTTATTAAGAGCAAGTCCCAGTCCCTTTGCTGTAGCTGAACCGATTCGGAGACCGGTAAAAGACCCAGGTCCTCCGGAAACAGCTATGGCATCCACGGTATTTAAGTCCATCTCTGTCATTTTTACAATTTCATCCAACATTGGGAGAAGTGTCTGTGAATGTGTTTTCTTAAAGTTCACAGTATGCTCTGCCGTAGTTTTGGATACTCCATTTTCTTCATCTACAATTGCGACAGTGGCAACTAAACCCGAACTGTCAATTGCTAAAATACGCATGTCTTTTCCCCATTTCTATTCTTCCGGCATATTCTCGCCAGTAATTGTAATCTGCCTGTAATCAAATCCTTTTTCCAGATTTTTTTCAATTTTGATATCAACTCTGTCCTCCGGCAGAATTTCTTCAATCAGATTCGCCCATTCAATCAGACTGACACCATTTCCATAGACATAGTCTTCGAAACCGATTTCATCCATTTCCTCCACATCACCAATCCGGTAAACATCAAAATGATAAAGCGGAAGCCGTCCTTCTTCATACACCTGAACAATCGTAAAGGTAGGGCTGTTGATAGGTTCCTCTATCCCCAGCCCTCTTGCTAATCCTTGTGTAAATACTGTTTTTCCAACACCCAAATCACCGGTCAGCGTATAAACTTCTCCCGGCTTGGCCTGTTTGCCAATTTGCTCACCAAGCGCAAAGGTTTCTTCCGCACTATGTGTCTCTATTTTCCTACATTTCATACATCTTTCCTCTGTCACTATGCTTTCTTTCCATGAAGCTTTACTTTCTTCGCAGGCATATGCGTAGAAATCATTTCTACTACCGCATCGTACTGTTCACCCAGACATTCTTTTGGAAATATAATCGCTCTCTTTTGTGTGATGTACATAATCACTGATTTTTTCGTCTCAACAACCTTGCGAAAATCTTCCCATTTATTCGATGCACTCTGGTCATCCTGTGACACCAGCACGCCTTCTTCTGTCAATTCATAGCAGAGCGGTTTCTGAAACATCGGTGTTCTGAGAACCTGCTCACTGGCACGAACCTTGATATTAATTGGATTTCCAATAAGGAAAACCGTGGCAAACATAAAGAAAATCATGGAGCTGCTAATGTCTCCCTGTACAATCTTATTAATGCCCACTCCCAAAGTTACAAACCCAATAATAACATTCAAAATTCCGGTCAGGCTTGTATATGATGCATATAGCAAAAAGTCAAACATTGCGCTTTTCGTCATCTGTACTTCGAACTTAACTGCCATTTCTGCCTCCTGTATTCTGCTTTATAATTTTCTCAATTATAACACACCATTTTTCAGGAAACAATAGCCGTATGTATTCTGTTTCTTATCCTCTGCTCTGTTTGAGAATCGGACTGATTTTTTTGTAAATAAGTGCCACGATCAAAGATACCAAAACACCTTTCAGCAGATTAAATGGCGCTACGGCAAATGCAACAAATGTAAATAAGCTTGTAATATGTCCATTTACTGCTGTACCCATTGCTACTAAATCATCAATCGGCATATGAAATGCTGTCGCATAAGTTGGAAGCAGTACATATGCATTCAGGAAACAACCAACCAATGTCATAAAAATTGTACCTGCTGTCATACCAATGATTGCACCTTTTTTCGAATGCATCTTTTTGTAAACAACTGCTGCCGGCAGACAGAAGCTGATTCCAATCAGAAAGTTTGCCACATCTCCCACACCTGCTGTTGTAGAACCTTTTATCAATACTTTCAGTAGAATTTTAATCAGTTCGATAAATATGCCTGCCACTGGTCCCATTGCAAAGCTTCCAATCAATACCGGAACTTCACTGAAATCGATCTTGTAAAAGCTCGGTGCAAACGGAAGCGGAATTTCAAACATCATCAATATCAGAGCAACTGCACCCAGCATACCGATTTGTGCAATGGTTCTGACGCTCATTCTTTCCTTTTTCCCAACCTGTGTCTTTGTGTCCACCTTGTTCATTGTCTCTGTACTCATTTTCTTTCTCTCCTTTTCATACATGAATGTTTAATAAAGGAGAAAATTCTCGTAGGGTTTTCGCATAAAAAAGAACCTCTGAAAACTTCAGGGGTTCTAAAATGCCTATTCGCCATGCACCTTATATCTGAAATATAAAATGCATAACTGTTCTTCTTCTCTCATCCAGACTTTACTGTCGGTTTTGGAATTGCACCAAATCAGCCACGCAGATATTCTGCGCAGGTCGCGGACTATACCGCCGGTTGGGAATTTCACCCAGCCCCGAAGAATTTTCCTTATTATTCGTGCTTATTATAAAATATCCTTTCCTTTTGTGCAAGTATTTTTTTCCACGTTTTTACAAGCATCTGCACAAGCTGCCCAGAAGCCAGAGGTCGCAACACACACTTCCTGTACTGCAGGTAGAATCTGTATTTGCATAATTTCCGCCATATGGATTCCCCTGATAACGCTGCGTATTCCAGCTCACCTGATTGAGAAGCTGTCTGTACTGAATGTTATTTGGCTCCATATTGACCGCCTGGGCTGCATGGTCTTTGGCAAGCACATTGTTTCCCAGCGACGCATTTGCAATGGCACTCAGATAATACCACTCAGCGCTCCGGTTCTGCATACGCCCCAGTACATTCAGTGCATCCTGATATCTTCTGTTGCTGATAAAATTACGGACCCCCTGCATTTCTACACTCTGCTGGTCACCTGAAGTCTGACTGCTTCCGTAGCCGCCATACTGATAACCACCGCCATAGCTGTAATTTCCTGCATTGTAGCTTCCAGACTGATAGCCACCATGCTCCCGTTCCTTCATAATGATGTCATAAGCTTCCTGAACTTCTTTAAACTTTTCCTCCGCAAGGTCAGCCAGAGGATTATTCACATTTGCATCAGGATGATATTTTCTGCTAAGCTCTCTATATGCTTTTTTCACCTCATCATCTGTCGCATTGGGTGAAACTCCAAGCACCTCATATGGATTTTTTGTCATCTATTGTTCCTCGCTTTTCTCTACTGCTGATTTTTCCTGTAATTTTTGATACCGTTTCCAAACCCCATCATATAATATATTCCGCAAAATGTCTATGTCCAGAACACAGGGAAGCTGCTCGAATGCTGCCGCACACTCTCCTATCATCATAAACAATATTTCTTTACAGCGTGCTTCATATCCATCCTTTTTTGCCATTTCTTTCAGGGGATTATAGCTGTGATTTTTCATATCTTCAGGTAAATCTTCATAGGCATCCATGATGTAAATGAATTTTCCCATATAAAATCCCATTCTGCGAAGCTTATCCTCCCAACAGTCCTTTCGATAAACAAAAATTTCTTCCATCAACCTTCCAAAACATCCTGCAGGTGCGTCAATCTCCATACAGTCCTGCCGTTCATATTCAGAAAGATTCCTCAATTCCTTCTGTATGACTTCACATTGTCTCGGATAGCGCTCCATGACCTTTTTCACTTTATGCAGAACCACCTTGCTGCCTGCCAGTGCCGTCAGTTTCTTCTCATCTTCCCAGTCATCCTTCAGATGAAAATATGCCAGAATCAGATTCATATCGGCAGCATAGTCCGTTATCTCATTTTGCAATATTACACGCTTTTTCACCGGATGCACTACGCACCGGCATTCTTTTCTTGTGGTCTCGCACTCATATAACGAGGTCAGTAACAAAATTGCAAATGTCATATCATAAGTCAATGTCAACTGGCCTGAAATTCCATATTTCGTTTTCAGGCTCTGACACAATCCACAATAATATGACCGGTACTTGTGAAAATCTTTCATCTTTAATTCAAGTTCATTTGCCGTGACATATCCAAACAATATTATATTCCTCTCATTGTAAGCTGAATCCGCTTTTTCTGAAGGTCAATGCTCATCACTTTCACATCTACAATATCGCCTACACTCACTGCTTCCAGTGGATGTTTGATAAATTTATCTGTTATCTGTGAAATATGTACCAGTCCATCCTGGTGTACACCGATATCTACAAACACACCGAAATCAATGACATTTCTCACTGTACCCTTTAAAACCATACCTTCTTTCAAATCTTTCATGTCAAGGACATCGGTACGCAGAATCGGCTTCGGCATCTCATCACGCGGGTCTCTGGCCGGTTTCTCCAGTTCTTTTACAATATCCCGGAGCGTAATTTCACCGATTTCCAATTCTTCTGCAAGTGCTTTGTAATCACTGATTGTTTTCGAAAGACCTGCAAGCCTGCCTGCCGCAACATCCTCCGAAGTATAGCCCTGCTTTTTCAATAATTTTGTCGCTGCTTCGTAGCTTTCCGGATGAACGCTGGTTCCATCCAGTGGATTTTCCCCACCCTGGATACGCATAAATCCGGCACACTGTTCAAATGCTTTCGGTCCTAACTTCGGAACCTTGAGCAGTGCCTTTCTATTTTCAAACTTTCCGTTTTCTTCTCTGTAAGCCACAATATTTTTCGCCAAAGTGCCTGAAATTCCTGAAATGTAGGCAAGTAGTGGAGCTGACGCTGTATTTAGGTCTACACCGACTTTATTTACACAATCTTCCACAACACCACCCAGGGCTTCTCCAAGCTTCTTCTGGTTCATGTCATGCTGATACTGCCCTACACCAATTGCTTTCGGTTCAATCTTTACCAGTTCTGCAAGCGGGTCCTGCAATCTTCTCGCAATAGAGGTCGCACTTCTCTGTCCTACATCAAATTTCGGAAATTCTTCTGTAGCCAGCTTACTTGCCGAATATACGGAAGCTCCGGCTTCATTTACAATCACATACTGTACTTTCTCCGGAATTTCTTTTAACAAATCAACAATAAACTGCTCCGATTCCCTAGAAGCCGTTCCATTTCCAAGCGAAATCAGTGTAATATGATATTTCTTGATAATCTTTTTCAATAAATCCTTTGCAGCCTGGATTTTCTGTGGTGTGGTCGGTGCCGTCGGGTAAATAACTGTAGTTCCGATTACTTTTCCAGTCGGGTCCACCACCGCCAGTTTACAGCCGGTACGGAATGCCGGGTCCCAGCCGAGTACCACCTGTCCTACAATCGGAGGCTGCATAAGAAGCTGCTCCAGATTCTTTCCAAACACCTTAATCGCACCATCTTCCGCTTTTTCTGTAAGCAGATTACGGATTTCTCTTTCAATTGCAGGCGCAATCAGACGCTTATAACTGTCCTCCACCACTTCTTTTAGTACCGGGGATGTAACTGGATTATCCTTGCGAATCACTTTCTTCTGCAAATATCTCAAAATCTCCTCTTCCGGTGCCTCGATTTTTACTGTAAGGAATTTTTCTTTTTCTCCACGGTTAAGCGCCAGAACGCGGTGTCCGGCAACTTTGGAAATATTTTCTGAGTATTCATAATACATTTCATAGACTGACTCTGCCTTCTCATCCTTCGCAGCCGAAGTAACAAGTCCTTTCTTCATCGTCAGGTCACGGATGTATACACGATAATCTGCCTCATCCGAAATCTGCTCTGCAAGAATATCCTTTGCGCCTTCGATTGCGTCTTCAACAGATGCCACTTCTTTTTCTTCCGAAACAAATTCACTTGCAGCTTTTTCCAGCGGCTCTTTCATCTGCTGCATAGAAATCAGAAGTGCCAGCGGCTCCAGTCCCTTTTCCTTGGCAATTGTTGCTCTTGTTCTCCGCTTTGGGCGGTACGGGCGGTACAAATCATCCACCAGCACCTGTGTTTCCGCATTTTCAATCTGTGCTCTAAGTTCTGGTGTCAGTTTTCCCTGCTCCTCGATGCTTGCCAGTACCTGTTCCTTCTTTTCCTCCAGATTGCGGAGATAAGTCAGACGCTCGTACAGATTACGAAGCTGTTCGTCATCCATTGTTCCATGTGCTTCTTTCCTGTATCTGGCAATAAATGGAATGGTATTGCCTTCATCTATCAATTGAACTGCTGCATCAACCTGCCAGCGTTTTACACCCAGTTCTTCTGTAATTTTCTGATTAATATCCATAATATAATTTCCTCACTTATTTTCTGCCAACCATATGGCAATTCCAAAATAACTTGTCTCATCATATCACGCAATCCGGATTTTTTCAATTCCTTCCACAGAAGATTCACAATCCACCGAAGATATGCCGGGAAAATTTATAAGATATACATTTTCAGAGTCCGCTCTGTTTTCTTGTATTTTTTGTCCATATGTGTTATTATTTCTCTAAAAGATTAGAAAATGCAGGGAGCTATTATGTACGAATCAAACACGGAATCCCTTTCCAAACAACAAAAAAAATCACTGGAAACAAAGAGAAAGATTTTTCATGCTGCGAAAAACATTCTTCAGCGTGAAGGCTATGAACGTCTTTCCATCAAAAATATCTGTGATGAAGCCGGTGTATCTAACGGAAGTTTTTACCATCACTTCAAGACAAAGGATGATCTGCTTTCTTATTATATTGAGGAACAGCCAAGCATCAATCCAGACTTGCTGGACCCGCCGTCCAGTGCAGATGAAGCAAAAATCGCTATTATTCACGTTTATCTGAACTATGCGCAGTACTGCCGTGAACTGGGTGTAGAATTTATAGCAAATTATTATACACCGAAAAATCAGGCATTAAATCCTTCTATTCGAACGGAACGGCCTTACCCGATTCTGACAGTGGAAAATTATATGAAGCGGGCAATTGAAAATGGCACTGTAGAACCTACGATTCCGTTGCCTGATATTCTGACAGATATACGAATGATTGTAATTGGAAATGTATTTGAATGGTGTCTTCACAATGGAGATACTGATTTTGAGGGAAATATCAGACGTTCTCTCACGCATTACTTAGACGGAATTTTTTAATTCCGTCTTTTTTATTGATGGCTTCCTTTCGCACCAGAAAGGTATCCCACCATTAGAAAATGCTGTAAAATCAATGTTTTAAGTGTTTAAAACATGAAAAAAACCATTCAAGCAAGCGTCCTTGAATGGCCTTTCAATTTTAGAAGGGATTTTGCATTATTGGTATTGACTACCTCTTTGTGATTTCATTATATGTCATGTCTTCCGAAAAGTCCAATTGCTTATTATGATATATTTATAGATAGATTCTATAAGTATATTTTCTTCCGAAAATACGGCATTTCTCTGCTTTTATCATTGCAGATTATTTTTCATTTTCTTATAATAAGAACAGATACTAACAATTTCATTCATATGATTATACAAAAGAAAGCAGGAAACAACGTGTACCATTTTATTGTAAATCCAAATGCCTCTTCTGGTTTTGGAAAAGAAGTATGGAATAAAGTAGAACCTATATTAAAGGCTAAAAAGATTGACTATCAGGTATATTTTACAAAATATCAAAGACATGCCGAAAAACTGACTGCTTCCATCACGGCAGACGAGCAGCCACATACCCTTGTTGTCCTCGGCGGGGACGGAACAATCGGCGAAGTCGTAAGTGGGATTCGCTGCCCTGAGAAGATTACATTAGGTTATATTCCAATCGGTTCTGGAAATGACTTTGCACGTGGGCTTGAATTGACTAAAAATTATGAAGAAGCCATTGAGCAGATTCTTCATCCGCAGCATATCCAGAAACTGAATCTTGGAGTTACTGAATACGAAAATACGAAACGTCGTTTTGCAGTCAGTTCAGGTTTCGGATATGATGCAACGATTTGTCAGGAAGTGCGCGTATCCCGCCTCAAGCGTTTCTTAAACCGGATTAAGCTTGGGAAGCTTGCTTATGTCGGTCTGTCCATAAGCTGTCTGATCCGCTGTACTCCAAAGAAGATGAAAATCACTTTGGATGATGGCAGAGTTCTGGAATTTAAACAAACCTTTTTCGCTACTGCAATGAATCTGCCTTATGAAGGCGGTGGCTGTAAATTCTGTCCGGATGCACGTTCAGATGATGATATGTTAGATTTAATTGTGGTAGCTGACGTGCCAAAACTACAGGCACTCCTGATTCTGCCTACCGTATTTGCCGGAAAACATACACACTTGAAGGGTGTGCATATTTATCGTTGTAAAAGTGCAGAATTAGAATCAGAGATTCCACTGGTTTTACACACGGATGGAGAAACCGTTTTTCCGGAAACTGCAGTTTCTATGCACTTGGAAAATGCTTCTGTACAGTTAATCCAATCTTGAAAATTCTTCAAAAAAAATATAAAGGTTTTATGAAGGTGGTTGTTTCCAAAAGTATTTGGTGGTATACTGTCTGCTGATATCAAATGGGTTTTCGGACTTTTGTCCGATATTTCGCAACTAACAGATTCAACTATAACTAAAGGAGTGAATGACTTGAAAGCATTTTCAGATAAGTGTAAATGGTTGTTATATAAGTACAGTCACGCATGGGTTCTTCTCTATGGACTTATCTATCTGCCTTGGTTTGCATGGCTGGAGAAAAAAGTAACCTACAATTATTACGTGATTTCTTCACCGCTTGACAAATTCATACCATTTTGTGAGTATTTCATTGTACCCTACCTGTTCTGGTTTGTGTATATTGCAGCTACAGCGCTCTACTTTTTCTTTAAAGATAAACAGAGCTTCTACCAGTTAGCCAAGTTCCTCATTACTGGAATGACATTCTTCCTGGTAGTCTGTACCGTATTTCCGAACGGTCTGCATCTGCGTCCCGTAGTATTTACACATGATAACATCTTCATCGAACTGGTGAAGTTCATATATCGTACGGATACACCAACCAATGTATTGCCAAGTCTTCATGTATATAACTCGATTGGCTGTTATATTGCAATATCCAAAGACGAGAGACTATGTCAGAAGAAATGGATGAAACCTGCTACGTTTATAACAACGGTTTTGATTATTATGTCAACCATGTTTTTGAAACAACATTCTGTCATTGATGTATGCGCTGCCTTTCTTACTGCTTATGTTGTATATGTATTTACATATGAGCCGGTTCGAAAGAAACATCCGGCATTTGCCCGACAGACAGTGAAACAGATATAACAAATATCGCTATACTGGATTTCGTTCAGCATAGCGATATTTTTTCATATCAGGGGATTGTAAAGTCCCCCTGATCATTCCTCATATTTATTTTGTCCCAGCCTGATATTTACATATTTCGTATAGGCTTCAAATGCGGCCGGAATTGAATATTTCGCCTGAATTTCTTCTGGATGTGCAAAGATAAAATCTTCCGGTCCCTGCTTTTCTAATTCATCCACTCTTACTGCATATCCTTTCATATGCCACTCTATATGACTGAAAATATGTTTTGCAGTTGGCAGTTCTTTTACAAACACCGGGGTCAGTCCAATGGATTTACAATATTCTACTACTTCATCCATTGACAAGTGTCCCTCCACATTCGGGAATTCATACATACCGGCTAATAAGCCTTTCTTTCCCCGCTTGTGAATGGCAACCGTCTCTCCATCCTGGAAAACAAGAATCGTTTTCTGCTCTATTTTTCTGTCTTTTGCCTTCTTCTTTACTGGGAGTTCACTCTGATATCCAAGCTTTCTTGCACGACACAAGGAAGCCAATGGACAGATTTCGCACTTCGGCTCTCCATTCGGAACGCAGACAATCGCACCAAGTTCAATCAATCCCTGATTAAAATCTGACGGACACTCTTTTGGAATTACTTTTTCTATTCTTGCTTCCATCTGTTTCCGCACGGAAGCTTTCATGATATCTTCCCTGCTTGCCAGGATTCGGGATACAACCCGCAATACATTTCCATCTACTGCCGGTTTTGGAATCTCGAATGCGAAAGACGCTATGGCTCCTGCTGTATAACTTCCAATTCCTTTTAACGAAAGAATCTGATCATATTCATGCGGAAATTCACCACCGTATTCTTCTACAATCTGTCTGGCGGCAATCTGCATATTGCGAATCCGATTGTAGTATCCAAGACCTTCCCATAATTTTAACAACTGGTCTTCTTCTGCCTCCGCCAGAGCTTCAATGGTAGGTAATTCTTCCATAAACCGATGGTAAAATGGCTTCACTGCCTCCACTCTCGTCTGCTGAAGCATGATTTCTGAAACCCAGACACGGTAAGCATTTACATGATGACGCCATGGCAAATCACGCTTATTCTCCCTGAACCAATGAACCAATGGTTCCACCGCTCCATACAATTCTTCATTCTCTAAAACAACCGGTACCGGCTTATTTATCTGAATAGATTCACTTGTCACCTTGCAGTCAAATGCCTGAATGTGTACACCAGCCTTCTCTGCCTGTAACAACACTTCTGCAAATTCTGGCTGAGTATCTCTGTTCGGTGTAAAATACTTTACCCCCTCCATTTGTACTACAAAGAACAAATAGGCTTCATAGCCTTCCTGTACCGCCTCTATTAGTTCTTCTACATGCTTCACGGCTCTTTCACTTGGTGCGTCGGGAAAACGAACCACACCATCCATTTCCAGTGTAACTCCCTTTACTTCGATAAATGCTTTTTTATCTTCATACTCTGTATAAAAGTCAAACCGGGACTTTTTATAAGTCTTTTCCGGTTTCAGCAGATGCATATCCGCAAAAAAATTTCCGTCTTGAAGCCATTCTTCTACTGCCCGGTTCGGAATCTGGGAATCCATATTGATAATCCGTTCCCCCTTCTTCACGGCAATCAAATCCCATTTCGTTTTTCTCTGCGGTTCATGGGACTCTTGCAGATAAACTTCTGTACCCGGAACAAGGAGCTCTCCACATCTCCCTGTATTTTTCACGTGAACTGTTTCTTCTACTCCACTTATTTCAACCTGTGCAATAAAACGATTGGGACGGTTCAAGAACCGCCCCGTTATCATATTACTATATTTCATCTATCTTTTTCCTCTTTACTGTTTTCAGACTGCCATCCATGCCAAGAAGCATTTTCATTAGCCACACAAAGAATACCAATACAAGAATCGGAATAATACACGATGTTACAATCAGCACTGCCAATGCCTCCACAAACTGATTCAATGACTGCTCTACTTTCTTCACTGCACTGGTAGCTCCATCTGTAATACGATCCCAAAGACTTTTATCTTCTTCATCTTCTAACTCATCGGACAACTCTTTTGCAGAGGAAATCGTTTCGTTAATTGATTCCTCATATGTTTTCTGAATAAAATCTGACACTTTCACACTTACCGGAACAACTAATACCAACGCAAGTGAAAAAATCCCTATCTTCTTCATTAATCGTTCACACGTCTCACTTTTCCGAAATACATTTACTATAAACAAAATGCATATTGCTGGTATCAGCACTTTAAACACGCCATATCCTGCCAGCGTCAACATGTATTTTTCCAGATAAATTGCACAAAGCACCACAAGAAAATAAGTACTCAAATCCACCAGTTTTTCCGCAAGCGGTGTCCCCGTATCCCCCGGAATCAGTGTAATTGCTGTTGACACTGCCGTAGAAGCTGCCGTCAGCTCCATTACAGTCGTCTTTTTCTCATCTAATGATGCAATCGTTTTTTTGTAAGTCGACGGCGCGGAAGCCGGTTTTGCCAATACAAAGATGGAAAACAGCGCTATAATAATTGGCAGAACAATCGATAATATCTTTTTTGAATTTTGATTCATTGTTTCCCCTTTATCTTAAATCCGTATGTTGTATTCTCTGTTAAATCTATGCCAAATGGAAGATTTCTATTAGAAGCAGCCATGCAAGACCATAGTAAGTAATAACCGCAACCAAATCATTTACTGTGGTAATCAATGGACCGGACGCTACTGCCGGGTCTACTTTAATCTTGTGGAAAAACATTGGAATCAAAGTTCCTACCATGCTGGAAATCACCATTGCCACCATGAGTGATATGCCCACACATCCTGATATCAGGAATGCCATTCCCACTGGATTATGTTTTATCAGTACAATATAAACTCCAATAAATGCAAAGGCGAGCACTCCTAAAAATAGTCCATTGGCAAATCCTACACGCATTTCTTTCACAACAAGTCCCAGCTTCTGAGCTGTTGTCAGGTTGTCATCCATGAGGACACGAATTGTTACAGCCAGTGACTGTGTACCTACGTTTCCTGCCATATCCAGAATCAATGACTGGAAACACATTACAATAGGAAGTACTGCCACAACAGTTTCAAACATACCAACTACAGATGATACTACAATCCCCAAAAACAGAAGCGCAATCAGCCATGGAAGACGTTTCTTCATACTCTCTGTGGTCTTTTCCTGCAAATCTTCTTCCGCAGTTAAACCGGCCAGCTTTGCGTAGTCATCACCCATCTCATCATCGACAACTTCTACGATACTCTGAGATGTGATAACACCAAGGATTTCATCTGTATCAGAAAGAACTGGAATAGAATCTTCCGCATAATCTTTGATTCGCTCAATACAATCGCTAATCTTCTCATGGTCGTTGATATATGGATAAGATGTACTAATCAGACTCTCTAAATCCGTTCCATCACGGGCTATAATCAAATCCTTTAAATCAATGGCACCATAAAACTTATCATTGGCATCTGTCACATAAATGGTCGAAATATTATCATTTTCGCCTGCCTGCTGAACCAGCTCACGCATAGCCTGTCGAATAGTCAGGTTGTTTTTAATTTTGATGAAATTCGTAGTCATCTTGCTACCGATTTCATCATCTTCATAAGAAAGAATCAGCTTAACGTCAGTTCCTGTTTCTTCATCCAATAACGAAACGATTCTCTCCTTACGGTCATCTTCCATTTCCTCCAGAATATCAACAACTTCATCGGAGTCCATGTTAGAAAGTACTTTCACTGCAGTTCCTGATGGCAATTCAGATAAATACTGGTCTGGATGATCTATATATGCAAAAATTTCTGCAATTAATTCGTCACCGAGAAGTGGATACAAATTTTTTCTTTCTTCCTCAGTCAGTTGTTCAATTGCACCCGCAATATCATTTTCATGGTAATCAGATAACTGTTCCAGCAATTCTTCTTTCGAAAGATTACTTCGAAACAGTTCCACCAATAATTCTTCGTATGTCGGTTCTTTTAAAATATCCTTCATGATTTCCCTCCTTCTTGCCACAAAAGGGCATAAAAAAACACCGCTTTAGTTATTCCCAAAGCAAATATTCTACATTTGCTGTGTAGTATAGGTACTATGCGGTGCAATGAAAATCATGGATTTAAAATCGTAGTATCTAGTGAATATACATAGACAACTGCAGATTTCCTGATAATCCGTCTGTATTCTTATAACACATTATCACACCGCAACAAATACTTCGCCCCGTACTATCGCAACCGTCCATATATTTCACCTCCTACATTTTATCGCCCCTTTAGATTACCACTATTTGTGTAAATTCGCAAGAGGAATCAAGTTATAATTATGTAAAAAAAAGGGAAGAATGCAAGCATTCTTCCCTAATTTATTACATAGCTACACGGCTCAATGCCAACGCTACTATTCGATGATTTCTTTAACTACACCTGAACCTACTGTACGTCCACCTTCACGGATAGCGAAACGAAGTCCCTGTTCCATAGCTACTGGATGGATAAGTTCACATGTCATTTCAATGTGGTCACCAGGCATGCACATTTCTGTTCCTTCTGGAAGTTCGCAGATACCTGTTACGTCTGTTGTTCTGAAGTAGAACTGTGGACGATAGTTGTTGAAGAATGGAGTATGACGTCCACCTTCATCTTTTGTTAATACATAAACCTGAGATGTAAATTTGTGATGGCACTTAACTGATCCTGGTTTGCAGAGACACTGTCCTCTTTCGATTTCGTTTCTCTGAACACCACGAAGAAGTGCTCCGATGTTGTCACCAGCCTGAGCTTCATCAAGAAGTTTACGGAACATTTCAACACCTGTTACAACTACTTTACGGTTTTCTTCTTTGATACCAACGATTTCTACTTCATCAGATACATGAAGAACACCACGTTCTACTCTACCTGTAGCAACTGTACCACGTCCTGTGATAGAGAATACGTCTTCTACTGGCATAAGGAATGGTTTGTCTGTTGCACGTACTGGATCTGGAATGTAGCTATCAACTGCATCCATAAGTTCCATAATCTTATCTCCCCATGGTCCGTTTGGATCCTGAAGAGCCATAAGAGCTGATCCCTGGATAATTGGAGTATCATCTCCTGGGAATTCATATTCATCAAGAAGTTCACGAATTTCCATTTCTACTAATTCAAGTAATTCTTCGTCATCTACCATATCGCATTTGTTCATGAATACTACGATATAAGGTACACCTACCTGACGAGAAAGTAAGATATGTTCTCTTGTCTGAGCCATAACACCATCTGTTGCAGCTACAACGAGGATAGCACCATCCATCTGAGCAGCACCAGTAATCATGTTCTTAACGTAGTCAGCATGCCCTGGGCAGTCAACGTGAGCATAGTGACGTTTTTCTGTTTCATATTCAACGTGAGCTGTAGAGATTGTGATACCACGTTCTCTTTCTTCTGGAGCTTTGTCGATGTTTTCGAAATCAACAGCAGAGTTTCCTGCTACTCTTGCAGCAAGAGTTTTTGTGATAGCAGCTGTTAAAGTTGTTTTACCGTGGTCAACGTGTCCAATTGTACCAATGTTACAATGTGGTTTGCTTCTTTCAAATTTAGCTTTAGCCATTTTGAATATCCTCCTTAAATATAGCACCCTGTGGGTATTTTTTGATTTACGATTTATAAATAATCAGTTATTACTGATTATATTTCAAACCGTATAGTTTTTCAAGCCTTTTTAGACTTTTTATGCTTTTTTATTAGATAAAATCTTTTCCTGAACTGACTTCGGAACTGGTTCATACTTTTCAAAGAACATTGAATAATTACCACGTCCCTGAGTTCTTGAACGTAAGTCTGTTGAGTATCCAAACATTTCTGAAAGTGGAACGAATCCTCTTACAATCTTACCGCCGCCAAGGTCATCCATACCTTCAATACGTCCACGACGAGAGTTGATATCACCGATAACATCTCCCATATATTCTTCTGGCATTGTTACTTCAACCTTCATGATTGGTTCGCAAAGTACTGGTTCTGCTTTCTTCATAGCATCTTTGAATGCTAATGAACCAGCAATGTGGAATGCCATTTCTGAAGAATCGACTTCATGGTAAGAACCATCATATACGTTAGCTTTTACACCAACTACAGGGAATCCACCAAGAATACCAGATTTCATAGCTTCTTCGATACCTTCACCTACTGCTGGAATGTATTCTTTTGGAATAGCACCACCAACAACTGTTGATTCAAACTTAAATGTTTCTTCACCATTGATGTCCATTGGTTCAAATTTAACTTTACAATGTCCGTACTGACCACGTCCACCTGACTGTTTTGCATATTTGCTGTCAACATCAACTGCTTTTGTAAATGCTTCTTTGTAAGCAACCTGCGGAGCACCTACGTTAGCTTCTACCTTAAATTCACGGAGAAGTCTGTCTACGATGATTTCAAGATGAAGTTCTCCCATACCAGCGATGATTGTCTGTCCTGTTTCCTGATCTGTATGAGCACGGAATGTCGGGTCTTCTTCTGCAAGTTTTGCAAGAGACTCACCAAGTTTACCCTGAGAAGCCTTTGTCTTAGGCTCAATAGCAAGCTCGATAACTGGTTCTGGGAATTCCATTGATTCCAGAATTACCGGATGCTGTTCATCACAGATTGTATCACCTGTAGTTGTGAACTTAAATCCGATAGCAGCAGCGATATCACCTGAATATACTTTGTCAAGCTCTTCTCTCTTGTTTGCATGCATCTGAAGAATACGTCCAACACGTTCTTTCTTGTTCTTTGTTGCATTTAATACATAAGAACCAGAATTGCAAGTTCCAGAATATACACGGAAGTAAGCAAGCTTACCTACGAATGGGTCTGTCATAATCTTGAATGCTAAAGCTGAGAATGGTTCATCATCAGATGAATGTCTTTCAACTTCATTTCCATCTTCATCTACACCCTTGATAGCCGGGATGTCAAGTGGAGATGGCATAAATTCAATAATAGCATCAAGAAGCTTCTGAACACCTTTGTTTCTGTAAGCTGTACCACAGCAAACAGGAACTGCCTGGCATTCACATGTAGCTTTTCTAAGAACTGCTTTCAGCTGTTCTGTAGTTGGTTCTTCACCATCAAGATACATCATCATTAATTCGTCATCTAATTCACAGATTTTTTCAACTAATTCTGTTCTGTACAGTTCTGCATCTTCCTTCATGTCTTCAGGAATATCAACGATAGAAATATCTTCACCCTTATCGTCATTGTAGATATATGCTTTCATTTCGAATAAATCAATGATTCCTTTAAATTCATCTTCTTTTCCGATTGGAAGCTGAAGGCAGATTGCATTCTTACCTAATCTTGTTTTAATCTGTTCTACTGCTCCGTAGAAATTAGCACCTAAAATGTCCATCTTATTGATGAAAGCCATTCTTGGTACATTGTATGTGTCTGCCTGACGCCATACGTTTTCTGACTGTGGTTCAACACCACCCTTTGCACAGAATA
>OIZO01000687.1_pt1 | contig 21230 bp, 21 predicted proteins | sample 1588551 | NCBI WGS metagenome assembly OIZO01 (sample SAMN03283271) | human gut metagenome | biome: human-associated habitat; material: feces | host: Homo sapiens | place: Peru | collected 2012 | reverse complement strand
AATTGGTATTTCCTATTTTTTTATTTTATTGTGACATATCTATTGTAAACCTATAATTATTATATTTATATATTAAGAAATTTCTTCTACTATATAAAAAGAGCTAACTTAAATTGTTAGCTCCATATTTTCTATTTTACAACTTGTTTCATACATCCATAAACTAAGCCCACCCATGTTGAAGAGTTTGGACAAAATCTTCTTTGTACTGCAGATAAAGTTTTTCCATAATAACAAGAACCACCTTCTGTTAAATATCTATTGTGTAATAACTTAGCTGCTGCTTCTAAACCTTCTTCTGGTGTTGAATATCTAATTAATTTTCCACCAGACATCATACTTATATAGTTACATGTATTTCTATGGTTAGATGATATTTTCCATCCTGATTCTGCTGCAATTAATCCACAGAAGAATATTTCGTTTATCTCATATTCTTCACATAAATCATATATTGTTTCTGCATTTTCTGCGAAGAATCCTGAATAGTCAACTTTCATATTTTCCATTAAATTTATAAAGTCTTCTTTTGATATTCCACATCTTTCAGTTAAATCCATATCTCTTGAAATTGTTATTTCTTCTATTGATATATATTGTGGTTGTTCTTCAATAGTTTCTTCTACTATTCTTTCTTCTGCTGATCTTGATGTTACTTCTGTTTCTCTTTCAAAACTGCTTTCTACTTCTGCTTTTTCTACAGTATTTTCTATTTCTAATGTTTCTTCTTTTGCTATTTGTAAATTTTCTTGTTTAAAAATAAACATTTGTCCTATTGTGGCTGTCATTACTAATATTATTAATGTTGCTATAACTTGTTTAATTTTCAGCCCACATGTAGTATCATTATTCATTTTTTCTACATCCTTTCTGTTTTTTTTCACACCACGCTTTTAATTATATCATACTTTTCTTAAAACGTCAAATTTTGATTATTCTTCGGATAGTATTCAAACATTTAAATTATGTTGAAAAAAACAAATAGAAAAATAGTATAACATTGGAAAGAATCCATGTTCAGAAATTGAAAGTTTATTAACAATACAAAGAGAAATAAAAAAAGGATTAGTAGAAAATTTAACAACATAAAAAAAATATGTATATAGTGCAGATGTGTTAGAGCAAAAATGTAGGTATAATATGACTGCAAATGGTTCAAATGTAGAATTAAATGCGAATTATAAATTAGTAGTCAACGGTACACACAAAAAAACACGGATGCAAACAACGTTCACACCCGTGAAAAAGGAAACTATGCCTCTATTTTTTCTTTCTTAGTATTCTTCAGAATAAGTATAAGCCTGAATAACTGCTATAAGAAACTCGATAAATGCAGAAATGACACAAGAAAGAAAAAAGATTCTTCCACAGTCAGCACAGGCAATCAAAAACATGTCATCAGAATAATCCATGTAACTACGTACAGCCCATTCTGCCAGTTTAGGAATCGGCGATAGAATGGCTCTACCCAAAGTAATAACCAATATCTGCAGTGGATAAACAAGAGTTGGAATAAGCATTCCTACGATACAGAATCCTATCCAAAGTTCCCATCCCCAGTTACTCCACAGAGCCTTTAATCTAAACATCCATACGCTTAAAACATCTTTCATCATACTCTTTTTCCTCCTTGTTGAAAATTAATAATGTTATGAGATTTGTGAATAGAAGCCTCCTTTTATTTATTTTTCAAAGTTCTCTTGCCAATGCAAGTATATTCAAATTATATTGTACTAAATTTCTAGTGAAAAGTCAAATTTTGATTGTTTTAATGGTACGAGTTTCATTAATGCATTAGATGTTCTCTTAATTTTTTCATAAAAAAAGACGCTCTTTTGTGACATTTTTTGTGTCAGTATGTAGCGTCTAGCTTAACATTTATTCGTCTTTTGTTGTATTTATTTTTAATAATTTAAATATTTCTACTATAACAAGTGGTGCAAATACAAGTGCTATTGTTTCAATTATATTAGCTGTTGGTAAAACTGGTATACTAAATACTTCTCTTAAGAATGGTACAAATAGTATTACTAACATAAGTGCTGCTGACACTGCAATTGCTAATAATAAATATTTATTACTTAAAGCTTTTGTTTTAAATATTGATTTTTTGTTATTTCTTACATTAAATACATGAACAAGTTCTGATAGTGCTAAAACTGTAAATGCCATTGTTTGGCCTATTTCTACTTTTATTTCTTGCACACTTAATCCCTCTATTTGTGGAAGTTCAGCCTCTGGTGTAGCTAAGCCTATAATAAATGCTGCAAGTGTTAATAATCCTATCATTATTCCTTGATATATTACTCTCCATGTCATTCCTTTTGTAAATATTCCTTTTCCACTTTTTAAAGGCTTTCTTTCCATTATATCTTCTTCTGCTGGATCTACTGCTAATGCTAAAGCAGGAAGTGAATCTGTTACTAAATTTATCCATAATATATGAATTGGAAGTAATGGAACTATTAAGCTAACATCTATTCCAAATTTGCTTGAAAGCCATGGTGTAATTAATATTGCTACAAATAAAACAATAATTTCTCCTACATTGCTAGATAATAAATATTGTATCGCTTTTAATATATTGTCATATATACGTCTTCCTTCTTCTACTGCTGATACTACTGTTGCAAAGTTATCATCTGTTAGGATAACATCTGAAGCTTCTTTTGCAACGTCTGTTCCTACCATTCCCATACTGCATCCAATATCTGCTGTTTTTAATGCTGGTGCATCATTTACACCATCACCTGTCATTGCAACTACTTCTCCATTTTTTTGCCATGCTTTTACTATTCTTACTTTATGTTCTGGTGATACTCTTGCATATACACTGTATTTTCTAACATTTTGTTCTAACTCTTCCTGACTCATTTCTTCAAGTTCTGCACCTGTTATTGCTTCTTCATCATTTTCCAAAATACCTAATTGTCTTGCTATTGCTATCGCTGTTATTTTATGGTCTCCTGTAATCATAACTGTTTTTATTCCTGCTGTTTTACATTTTTCTACTGCTTTTCTTGCTTCTTCTCTTGGTGGATCTATCATTCCAACCATTCCAACAAATATCAATTCATTTTCTATGTTTTTCATTTCTTCTTTTGTTGGCATATGATCCATTTCTTTATAGGCCATTCCAAGTACTCTTAAAGCATCTTGTGCCATTGCCTCGTTATTTCTTGCTATTGTTTCTTTATATTCCTCTAAGTTGTTTTCTATTTTTCCATCTAAAATATAGGCTTTACATCTTGCTAATAATTCATCTATTCCACCTTTTGTATAAACAAAATATGTTTCTCCAACTTTGTGAACTGTTGTCATTAATTTTCTATCTGAGTCAAATGGTATTTCCTCTACTCTTGGATACTCTTCATATAAAGCTGGTTGGAAATCTAACTCAAATCCCATATCTACTAATGCTGTTTCTGTTGGATCACCTGTTAGAGTATTGTCTAAAGCTACTTTTGTATCATTGCAAAGCATACTTATATATACTAATTTCTTTAATTCTTCATTGTTATTATTTACTTTTGCATTTTCTACATTTTGTAAAATGTCATCATAAAATACTTTTTGTACTGTCATTTTATTTTGTGTTAATGTTCCTGTTTTATCTGAACATATAACTGTTGCACTTCCCAAGGTTTCTACTGCTGGAAGTTTTTTTACAATAGCATTTTTCTTTACCATTCTTTGAACACCAATTGCTAAAACTATTGTTGAAACTGCTGCTAATCCCTCTGGTATAGCCGCTACTGCTAAGCTTACGGCTGTCATAAACATTTCTAGTGCATCTTTTCCAATAGCTATTCCTATAATAAAAATAACTACACATATAAGAACCGCTGCTATTCCTAATGTTTTTCCTAATTTATTTAATTTTTCTTGAAGTGGCGTATCTGTACTTTCTGCATTAGTTATTATCTCTGCAATTTTACCTACTTCTGTATTCATTCCAGTTGCTACTACTATTGCTTTTCCTCTGCCATAAGTAATTAAACTAGATGAAAATAGCATATTACTTCTATCGCCAATTCCTATTTTTTCTTCTTCAATAGTATCTATATTTTTCTCTACTGGAACAGATTCTCCTGTTAATGAAGATTCTTGAACTTTTAAATTTGCTCCTTCACAGATTCTTAAATCTGCTGGTACATAGTCTCCTGTATCTAGTACAACTATGTCTCCTGGCACTAGTTCTTTTGAAGGTAATACTTCCATTTTTCCATTTCTTATTACTTTTGCTGCATGAGAACTTAATTTTTGCAAAGCCTCTAAAGATTTTTCTGCCTTGTTTTCTTGTGCTACACCTATTATTGCATTTACTATTACAACTATTAAAATTATAATTGTATCTGTAATTCCTTCTCCTTGTGCAATTCCTACAGCACCTGAAATTATTGCTGCAATAATTAAAATTATAATCATGAAATCTTTAAATTGCTCTAAAAATTTAATTATTAAGCTTTTCTTTTTCTTAGCTTTTAATTCATTTAAACCATATTTTTCTCTTGCTTTTTCTACTTGTTCTTTGTTTAATCCATTTTCAATGTTTGTTTCTAACTCTTTTTCTGTTTGTTCAATACTTTTGTTAAACCAATTTTCTTCCAATTCAAATCTCTCCTTTTGACGCAAAATGGACTTTTCCTTTTGCGCCATCTAATTTTATTTTTTCCATTTTTTTGTTTAATAGTCTATTTTTTCTAAAATTTCCTATTATATAAAAAATAAGACTCCTAAAGAAAACACTACATTTACATGTACTCCTTTCTTTAAAAGTCTTGCTTACCTTAGAGGTTACTAACCATGCATTTTCTGCCGAGATGTTGATTAGTAGTTTATAAGCTACTCCCCTTTAAATTTTTTATTTATTTTACCATTTGTTTTTTATTTTGGCAAGTCATTTTTGTTATTTTTTACTTGAAAGTATCTTTTATATGTTATATAATATGTTTAGTTACATTTGCGGGTGTAATTTAGTGGTAGAATGTCATGCTTCCGACCTGATAGCGCGGGTTCGATTCCCGCCATCCGCTCCATTTTAAATCAACTTACGGACTTAAAAGTTCGTAAGTTTTTTATCTAGATAATATCAAAAAAGAGGAAAAATTATAAAAATAATTTAATCCTCTTTTTATATTTTACTGAATTTGAGAATAAAAGCTGATATTTATCAAAATTATGTAATATTGAGACTGATAAAAGTAAAAAAATTAAATTTGAGATTATACTCTTTTTGAAAACTTATATTAAAATATATTTAGAGAATATTCTAACAAATATATACCTATATTCTATAATAATTATTTTTCCTTATCTTGAATTGGTCTTACTATTTCATCAACTTCTGCCAATGCTTCATTAATTATATTTTCACAATTTAAAATACTTTCTACTTTTTTAATTTCTTTCGGTTCTTGGTCAAATGTTCCAGAAATTTTAAAATAATAATTGTATTCTAATTCCCAATGTGTATATCCTTCAATTTTATCATCGCTGAAATAATTATTTTTTAAATCTCTTAAATCATTATTTTCTAATATTTCCAATTTTGTTTTTTGATTTTGCAAGTCATATTGCTTATTTATAGTTTTTACCTCATAATTATTTTCTAGCATATATTTATGTATAACGTTAACTTTCCATTTTTCTCCCAACATTTCAGGTACTATTTCAATAGAAGTAGTAATTGGACATCCATTTACTACTTCTCCAGACATCCAATGATATTTAGTATACTTTAATTGAGATAATTTAAATTTCTCTCTATTCGAAGTATTATCAATTGCATTTTCTTTTTCTTCATTCCTTTTTTTATAAAACTCATACTCATTATTCATTATATTAAATCCTACCTTTCAATTACGTTTAATAAAGTTATTAGTTCTTGTTAAATATATTTTTTGAATTTGTAACACTTGTTGCTACAATAATATTAGATACTCTCTTGAAGAAATTGTCAAATTTTTTAATAATTTTTTACAGCCTTTTTAAAAACTGCATTAATTTTTTTTGATATTTCACCAAGCTTAATAGATTTTTCATATTCATTTTTGTTTTTTAAATCAATAATCTTATTATTTTTTATTTTCTTCATTTTTCCTCTTTTTCTGTAATAATATTTTTTTCTTTTAATTTAGTTTGTCTTATTAAAATGTTTTGCATATTATTAGTAGATGACTCTCTAGTAATAGTGGCTGTATCTATTTTAGGAATTGAAATATTTTCTTTTTCATCTAATTGTCTTTGTTTTATATATTCTGTTAAAAAATTTATCCTATCCTTAGGAGCATACTCTAATATATCCTCTGCACCATATCTACTTGTATAATGCTCAACTTTTTTCACAAACTTTAAAGCTTCATTACTACTTGGCATCTCTTTTAATGTATCTGCCATACTAGCTATTTTGTTTTTTTCACTTTCTTTAACTTTTTCTTTATCTACCATTACAATTGGAATTCCAAATTCACTTGCAACTTTTTGTGATTTTTCCCATACAGGGGCACTTTCTAAGTTATCTTTATTTCTTTTTATATAAACAATATAATCTGGTTGTAATTTTGTCATTTTTCCTTGTTCATCAATTCCTAATGTATTTATTACAACTTCATTATAATTATTATCAGTATTAGTTTCCAATGTAGAAGGTAACATATAAGAACTACCTAAATCACTATAAATACTATCTCCTCCATAAAAAGGAGTGTGGGCATCGTGGGGATAAATGGCATCAAAAGAGTAATCTTTAGTTCCCTGTGCAAATCCAAGTATAACTTCGCTATCATTATCTAGATTCAAAATATTTTCATCAGTCATGTATGAACAACAAGTATAATATCTTAAATCTTTTCGTCCATATTCTCCATCTTTTGTCATAGCATTCCAAATTTCTTTAGAATTCCTATCATTAATTCCTACTCTTTTAACAATCAATGAAAAATCTGTATTAGCATCAAATATCTCAATATTTTTTCCATTAAAAGTAGCAGTTCCTATTTTATTATCTTCTTTAGGCATATATAACCTTTCTTTGTATGCTTGTTCGAAAATTTCTTTTGTTTGTTCAATCAGATATGTGCTTGATGATAAATCGGTTTCTACTAATATATCTAATCCAGCAACTTGACTTAAAGTATTAATATCATTGGTTTCCAAAATATTTTTTATAGCTCTAATTTGTTCTACTATACTAGCTTGATATTCATTATTAACAGATATATTGTCTATATCGGATGAAAATTTATTTACAACATTAGTAGCTTCTCTTAAATCCATATTATAGTATTTTTCCAATAAAGCTAACTTCATTCTATCTAACTCTGACATTTGTTTGAACTTGCCTAAATATTTACTTAATGAAGTTGTTAATTGTTCATCATCTAAACTAGGATTAGTTAATATAGTATCACATATCAACTCTTTTATTTCTTCAAAGTATTCCAATTCATTTTTATTAGTAATATTAAATACATTATTGGAATATGCAATTTCTTTTTGTTTTATAGCTCTTTCATCCATACCTTGACTTTTAAACATATCCATTAAAACCGATTTTGATAAACAATCTCTTGAAAGTAAAAATGTTAATGTTTCAATATCTTTAATAGTCATTTTATTTCCTTTTTTGGCTTGTTCATATAAGTCAGTAATTAGTTCTCCATAATATCCATCTGATAAATTTTCAACTATATTCTGTTCAAATCTATTCCATCTATCTGTTTTTTGTGATACTAATTGCGTCATTTTACTATATAATCTATATTCATAATCATTAAGCCCTAATATTTTACTTTGAAATTTTGGATTTTTAGCAATCAATTGCATTTTATAGTTTGGTATGTCTTGATATTGCTCCCCAAGCAATTTCCCATTCAATGATTGTAAAATAGTACTATCCTTAGTATATAATCTACTAAGCTGTAAAAGTTTTCCTCTAAATTTATCTTGTTTTGTAAAAAATTCTTTTATTTCTTCATCATTAAAAAATTTATCAAAAAAATCTTCTAAATTTGATGGTGCTATCTGCTCAAATAATGATTGAAATAATTCTATATCAGTTTTAAAAACACTAATACATTCTTCATTATGTGTTAAAGTACTAACAATAGTTTCATTATCAATACCTCTTTGAGATAGTATATTAATATAATTTTGTAAAAAGTTCTTGTTTTTCACTAACTCTGGATTTAATATATTAGCATTTAATAATTCATCTACAGCATTATTTTCTAATAATTCTTTATAATAGTTTTCTGCAAGTTCGCTGTTTTGCTTTAAGTACGTTTGTGAACTTTCTTTTATCCTATAACCTTTTTCAATAGCTAAATCTAATAATTGCTCTTTAAAGTTATTGTCTAGCAATAAACTTTTATCCAAATATTCTAATATGCATGATAATCTCCACTGATAATCTGATTTTTTTCTTTCAAACAAATTATCATTTTTAGAATTTCCTTTTTGCATTTCAATATATTGTAATATTGCTGTTTTAGCATTTTCACCTAGCAATATTGCTGAACTATGTTTACCGATATGGATTGGCTGTAAGCACATATCCACTTTTGAAAGCAGTATCAATAATTCCATTAGTTGGAAGCGACTGCTGTAGCAATTCCTCTAATAATATATCATCGGGCACTTGATCTAAATATCTATAATCTCTTTTTATAGTTTTCAATATCAACTCTTTATTTCGTCTTAAAAATTCTGGAGAGCTTTCCGATAAAATATAGTTCTTATTTACTTTAGATTTTATAAGTTCAACTACATTATTTACTATTTTTCTTATTCCTTTTCTGTCGTTTCTTACTTCAACTAAAGATTTCTCTTGTTTCACCATTTTCTCCTTTGAATATTAATAATTTTATCATATCGTATCATATCATTAATTAATATTTTTTTCAATATAATAAAAATTTATTTTTACAACAAGAGTAACTTAAAAATTATTTATTTCGTATTTACTTTTTATGTAAATTATAGTATAATGTCGGTGTCTCAATAACTATTAAGTTTCTAAAATTATGCAACACTACTAGGAAGGCAATAGTTAAATAACTTTTAGAGAGGAGAATACCTTATGACAAGAGACAACACAATTTTAGCAGAAAACATTTCTGCAAAGCACTTCGCATTATGTCCTTTAGACGGACGGTACTCACAGATTGGCGAGAAATTAGCTCCTTACTTCTCCGAATATGCTCTGGTAAAAAACAGAGTTAAGGTAGAAGTGTACTGGCTCAAGTTCTTGCTTGAGAATGTCAATGGTTCAGAAATTTTAGATGCCTTTGACATTAACAGACTTCCTGAAATCATGGCAATTTATACCGATTTTTCTGATACTTCTTATGTAAGAGTTAAAGAAATCGAATCGGTTACTAACCACGATGTGAAATCTGTTGAGCTCTTTGTAGCTGAAAAACTCAAAGAAATAGGATTAGATAATCTGGTCAGCTTTGTGCATATTGGTTGCACTTCTGAAGACATTACAAATCCTTCTTATGCAAACATGATTTCTACAGCTCTTTCGGAAGTATGGATTCCTACAGCTGAGCAGTTAATTAACAAGATTTCTGAAATTGCAATCGATCATGCTAATACTGCTATGCTTGCACACACACACGGACAACCTGCAACCCCTACTACTATTGGTAAAGAAATGACTGTCTACGTGTATCGTTTGAGAAAATCTTTGGAAAATATCAAATCCATCAAAGCTTGTGCAAAGTTCAACGGTGCTACCGGTAATTACGCAGCAATCTCTGTTGCTTTTCCTAATGAAAACTGGCCTGTGTTGGCTAAACGTTTCATTGAGAAATATCTGGGATTAGAGTTTAATCCCGTAACAACCCAAATTGAAAGTCATGACTATGTCTGCCATATTCTTGATGGCATTCGACACTTCAACAATGTCCTTAGGGACTTTGATTTGGACATGTGGTTGTATATCAGTATGGACTATTTTAAACAGATTGCTGTAAAAACTGAGGTTGGTAGCAGTACTATGCCACATAAAGTCAATCCTATTCGCTTTGAGAATAGCGAAGCCAATATCAAAATTTGCAACGGTATTTGTTCCGTACTTTCTGATGAGCTTCCTCGCTCTCGTATGCAGAGAGATCTTTCCGATTCTTCTTTACAGAGGAACATCGGACTTGCACTTGGTTATTCCATTCAGGCTATTGAACAAACAATCGGTGGTTTGAAAAAGGTTGCAGTCAATATGGATAAGATTTCTTCTGATTTGGACAGCAAGTGGGAAGTTTTGGCAGAGCCTATTCAAACTGTACTTCGTAAGTATGGTATTCCTGACGCTTACAATCAGTTAAAGGAATTGACAAGAGGAAAGAATATTTCTAAGGAATCTATCCAGGAATTCATTAAATCTCTGGATGTGCTTTCTCCCGAAGATAAGGCAACACTTCTTGCTCTTACTCCTTCTGGCTACATCGGTCTCGCAAGCAAAATTGTCGAAGATGAACTGTAAAAAATTGTTGTTTAACTTGAAAAAAGGAGAGCTGTTTCCATTAAGGATACAGCTCTTCTCCTATGTATACAAAATTATATAACAGGTTGAAAGTTTACATATATTATGTATTATGATATAATGCTTTCATTATTAGTAACTATGCTAACTATAGCATTAAAAATTTCTCGAATAACGATTGTAAGGAGGAAAAAAATGACAGCAGAAAAATTACGTCAAAGACCTATAGGAATTTTAGAAATAAGGAGTTTTACTATCAATCATAATAATCATAAATTTGAAGAGCATTATTCTTTGGTAAAAAGTAAGACTGGCAAGTATTTTATTGGCTTTTCAGATGATGGTAGTTATTGTTCAAGTGTCGTTTCTGAAAATGAGATGGTAAATTTGATTAACAATAAAAATTACTCTGATAGAGAAGCAATCGATATTTACATGCAATCTCCTAATCTTTCCTGTTGTATGGATGTTTTCTAAAGATGGAACAAGGTCAATAAACAATTAAAAACAAGTAGATTGCAAATATAAAATGCAACCTACTTGTTTTATTTTTATTCAATTATTTACTCTCTTCTATTTTTTTATTTGCCTCTACTTTTTTAGCCAATTCTAACTTTTTAGCTTCATCAATTTGTTTTAATCCTAAATTTATGAAATATATTATTACAATCCAAGCAATAATAGTCATTGCAATTTGTACTAAATAATATGGAAGTTCAATAGGCATATCCCAAATTCCATGTAGTACTACTGGTATTAAACAAATTAATAAAAATCTTTTATCATTTATATGTTTTTTATCTAATTTTTCAAAACCTTTAACATACATTAATGCTGCTCCTTCAATTGCTGCCCAAGCAACGTGTCCACCTGGTGCTAAAAATCCACGTAGTTTAATAATTTCTAGCATCGTTTGTACACCACCACTCATTCCATATCTTAAAATGTATCCTGCTGTTTCAAAAGCTGCAAATCCTGCTCCAACTGCTGCACCTACTAATAAACCATTTAGTATATATTTGCTCTTCTTACTTTTAAATAAGAAAATGGCAACTATGACTGCTTTAGCAGCTTCTTCAATTAAGCCAATCATCAATGCTCCCGTGAAAGTTTGAGTTGTTGCACTTGACTCAAAATAAGGTAATGAGAAATATAAAATTGCTAAAATTAGTGATAATGAACCACCCAATACGAAATATTTTATTACTTTATAAAATGGTATATTTCTAAACAAGTTAATTTCAAAGAAAAATATAAGTATTGTTACTGGTACTGCAAATGCTGCTAACATAACCATAATAGGTAAAAAGTTTGTATTTCCATAAGTTATAAATCCTATACGCGTTGGAATATATGCAATTAAGAAAAATAATAATATTTTAAAATATACCCATGCACTTGCTTGTTTTGGATTTATATCTTCTACTTTTGGAGTTGTTTTATCTGAACCACAAACAAATACTTCATCTAATTCTTCTTCTGTATGTTTTTTGAAAGTATTTTTAAATAAATCTTTAAATTTTACATAGCTTTCTGATTTAGCACCTGTTATTTTATCTAAATTTTCAGTTATTATATTTGTTGCATTCTTTTTATTAATTGGATAACCACATTCAGGGCAATTAGTTTCATCACCTTTTAATTTTGCACCACATTCAGGGCATGTTTGTAAATTAATTTTTACACCACAATGTGGGCATGTTTTAGCACTTGATGATATACTTTCTCCACATTCACTACATTTTATTAATGCCATATTATGCACCCCTTTCTGTTAGAGTAGATAAAATATGTTCTACCACATTATTAATTTCAGTTGTATTGGTATTTTCTTCTTTAGAGCCTACCATATATACTTTATTATTTATAACAACTGCGTATCTGTTATCTATTATTAAATGATTCTCTACATTATAACTATATGCAAGTCCATATACTGTTCTATTTCCAATAACTCCAGAAATTAAATCAATTATAATTTTAAGGTCACTATATTGCTTTCTCATGTAGTCTGTAAAATTATTTAAAAATTGTACTCCATTATTGAAATTATCATATCTACCAATAATTATATATGGAATTAACGCTCCTTTGCTATCTATGTTTTGACCTACATATATGTATCCTTCTTTATCTGTAGTTACTTTATAATTACTTGGTATTTCAAAAGATATTCCAAGATAAGCATCAGTATATACTGAATATCCAGTATTTGTTGATGGAGTAGTTGGTTGTTCTGTACCTGTACCAGTTCCTGTTCCTGTATTATTATTAGGTTGTTGGAAAAATAAAAATGCTCCTACTGCTATTACTAATACTATTATTAAATATTTTAAATTACCCTTTTTTATAAATGATTTACTCTCTTCTTTGTTCTCTATTTCTTTTGTTTTCTTTTTTAGTTCATATCCACATTTTGGACAACTATCTGCTTGATCACTTATTTGATTATTACATTCTGGACATTTTATTAATGCCATAATATTTCCCTCCTTTTTCTTATAATGATATATTTATCATTTATATTTAAAGTATAGTATAATTGGCATTTAATTAAAAGAAAAATTACCAAATAGTCACTGACAATTTGGTAATTTGTATAAGTGTTTTAATTTTTAATTTTACAAGTTTTCTTTTATTTCTGGAAATAAATCATATAAATTATATCCTAATAAACTATCAAAATATTCTTTTAATTTATATGTTTCCTTTATATGATATTGTGTATTTGAATACGCACCTCTTCTAATCATAATATCGATTAATCTTTTGTCTACTGTAAATACTTTGTTTTTTTGTGGACACATTAAGTCACATAAGTTTATTAGTTTTTCCTCTATTGTATATTTATGATTTTTTATAAAGTCTGTCAAAAATGGATTATCTTCTGGTTTTGGACCTCCTCCTGCAGTACAAGTAACATCATTATTTAAATATGAATGTGTTAGGCATATATTACAATATTCCTCATCATACCCTTTATCTTTTAAATAATTATATCCTCTTATAACATGTCCTTGTGATTCTCCATTATATTTTCCTATATCGTGCAAATAACCTAAAGCTATTGTTTTATCAACATCTACTTTATGTCCTTTTTCTTCTAATGCTTTAGCAATTCTTCCAGCACTATTTCCAACAGATATTGAGTGAGCTATCCATCTATCATCTTTTGTATTTTTTCTTTCCTCTTCTAATAATTTTCTTGCTTCTTCACTTGTTAATTTCATATACTTACTCTCCTAATTTTTCAAATAAATCATTATAAACGCTATTTGCATCTATATAAGTTACCATTGTTATGTTATGCCTATTAGTTGTTATTTCATATGATGTATCTTCTTTTATATTTGGACAACTTATATCTTTACTGGTAAACCATTTTTTATTTATCATATAAGCAATTACAGAAATATCCCATATAATTCTTCTCTCTTGATTTCCATGATATCCATCATTATAAAATCTACTTATTAAATAGTTGCATAATTCACTTTTGTCTTTTAAATGATGATTTAACTCATATATTGATGTTTGTAAATTAGATGCCACATTTTTGCAAGGTATTACTGTTAATTTTACTTTAGATTCAAATACTATTCTTACCGCTTCAACATCTTGTCTAAAATTAAATTCTCTATTTTCCTCTTGTAATAAACTATGTCCACCTAGCCAAATTACTTCTATTTTATCAATTATTTTAGGCTCTTTCTTTATTGCTAGTGCAATATTTGTAATTGCCCCAATTGCTAATATATGTGTTTTTTCATTTTTTAATGCTATTTCAATTATTTTATTAACCGCTTCATTTTCTCCATTATATCCATTTTGCAAATAATTTGTTGAACCTTTAAATACTTTATTTGTTGTATCAAAATTTAGCCAATTACATATTTTTAAGATTTCATTATAGCTTAATTCTTGGCTTTCCTCAGTAGTCACATTTTTTGATTTATGCGAAAATGGTGCAACTGTAATTGCTTCTATATTAAATACATCTTGTGATTTTAACATATATGAAAGCGCAAATTGATCATCACATTCATTGTATGTATCTGTATCTAAAATTAAATTGAACTTTTCTTTTTTATAATTTTTAATGTACTCATATATTTCTTTCCAATCTTTAACTCTAGTTAAGTTTTTTTCTTCTCTATTGTAAAGCTTGTCCATTATAAGTGTAGTTATTCCGCTTTCTACGCAATTTTTACAAATACTAACTGAATCATCTATCATTATTTCCACATTATTTTTGATGCATTCTTTAGATTTTTGACTCTTATCATAGGCATCTGTAAAAATTAGTTTATCATAATATATATTATTTTCTTGCAACCATTCTTTTGTCATATTATAAGGATCTGAATATTCTCCATTATCTCTTCCTGTAATTATATATATATTATGACCATCTTTTTTTAGTTTATCTATATATTCTTTTACTCCTTCGATTACTTTTAAGTTTTTAGCAATTCTCTCTATGTTTTCTTTATAAAATATATTGTCTTCCTCTTCACTCCAATCAAACATATCGTTTCTGATATATTTAGCATTTTGGTTTATTATTCCACTATTTCTTAATTCTTTATCATGTTTTATATATTCTTTTAATAGTTCTTCATCAAAATTTGAAATAACGTTATCTATATCTATTCCTATGTTCATACTTCTTCTCCTACTTTATTTTTCTAATCCTTTATACTTCTTGAACAGAAGTAGTATAGTATATTTATTTTTGGTGAATATCTACTTGTGTGTATGGTATTGTAATATTATTTTCATCTAATGTTAATTTTACAGTTCTTAAGGCATATCTTTTTACTGGCAATCTTACTTCTGGAGAACACCATATAATTATTCTGTAATTTACTGCTGAATCTGCAAATTGGTTTATTCCTACATATTTAACTTTTTTTACATTCTCATTTTCTTTTATCTTTTCAACAATTACATCAATAATTTTTTCAATTTTCTCTGTTTTTTCTTCATATGGAGCTGGTACATCTATTATCAATTCATCTGATGATTTTAGTGCCTGACCAATGTTTCTGTTTGCAATAATTAATACATTTTCATTATTAACATCTTGCAATTTTGTTGTTTTTACTCCTAATTCAATTACCTTTCCTTCAAAGTCTCCTATTTTTATAACATCTCCTACTGAATAATAGTTATCTACTATTATATTGAATCCCATTATAATGTCTTTTAATGCATCCTGAAGTGCTAAACCTGCTATTACAGAGGCTACTCCTAATCCTGCTATAATTGAACTTACATTAACTCCAAATAGTTGTAATATAAATAAAATTGCAACTATTATTATTAAATAGTTTATTATGTTTTTGGTAAGTTTTATGTATGTAATTTCTTTCTTGGTATTTCTCTTTTTTTCTGCTTCAATTTTCTTTATTGCTTTATTAAAGATTTTGTCTTTTATTTTTAGTATTATTACTGCTATAACTATTGTTAATAACATAACTAATATATGTTCTTGCATTAAAAATTCCTTTATTTTTTCTATATCCATGTTTTCACCTCTTAAAATGTTTGTTAATAGTATATCAATATTGTTTTGTTTTTTCAATGATTTCCATAAATAAAAAACAACCTACAAAACTTTATTATTTTGTAAGTTGTTTTAACTTGGAGCAGGTAGCGGGAATCGAACCCGCATAGCCAGCTTGGAAGGCTGGAATTCTACCATTGAACTACACCTGCATATGTATAATATTTTTTGCTCTCTCGAACGATTTTTATTATACATACTTTTTTATTTTTTGTCAACATTTTTTTTGAATTTTTTTTATTTTTTTGTTATAAATTTTTTATGAGTTATTTTTTTCAAAAATAGTAATATTTCCTAGCTTATTTTTATCTCAAAAAACTCATTAATTCTTCTTTACTTTGCATTCCTATTGTTTGTTTTTCTACTTTTCCATTTTTAAAAAGTAAAAATGCAGGTATACTCATAATATTGTATTTTATTGCTAAATCTCTTTCATCATCTACATTCAACTTAAATACTTTTATCTTTCCATCTAATTCTTTTGCAACTTCTTCTACTACTGGTCCCATCATTTTACAAGGGTTACACCAACTTGCCCAAAAATCTACTAACACTGGTACATTTGAATTTAGTACCTCTTTTTCAAAATTTTCACTTGTTATTTCCATATCAACTTCATTCCTTTTATAATTTATTTAGGTTTTTAAATAAGGATTTAACCTATAACCCTGATTTTTTAGCTTTTATTATAAATTTAAAATTTTTATTCTTTGGTATTTTTTATAAACTGTATCGCAGACATTCCTGCAACCATTCCCTCATATACAGCCTTTGATATTTGAAGAATTCCGCCTGTGCAGTCTCCACAAGCATATACACCTTTTATATTAGTTTCCATCTTGTTATCTACCTTTATATTGTTTTTATCATCTAATATAACTCCTAATTTTCTTGCTAAATCACTACTTGATGCTGTTCCAAGTGCTATAAACACTCCATCTATCTTTTTTGTAGTATTATCTTCAAATTCTATTTCTTCTATACTATTTGTTCCTCTAAATTCTTGTATTTTATTTTCTTCTATTTCTATACCTTCTGTTCTTTTTTCCACAGGTTGTTCACCATTTGTTAACATTGTTACAGATTTAGCTATAGGTAATAAATTCTGTGCTTCATGTAAGGCATATTCTTTATTACCTAGTACTGCAACATCCTTATCTTTGTAAAAAAATCCATCACATGTAGTACAATAACTTATTCCTTTTCCCTCAAATTCTTTTATTCCTTTTATATTTGCTACTTTTCTATTACTTCCCGTGGCTATAATAATTGTTTTAGCTTCATATTCGTAATTTAATGTTTTTACAATAAAGTTTCTCCCATAGTCTATTTGCATTACTTCTTCACTTTTTATTTCTATATTTAAGTTTTTTGCTTGTTTTTCTCCTATTTTTTGAATTTCTTTTCCACTTATATTCGGTGTTCCATAATAGTTTTCAATTTTTTCAACCTTATCTAACGTTCCAATTTCTTTTGAAACAATAAGAGTTTCTAAACCTGCTCTTTTTGTGTATAAACTTGCTGATATTCCTGCAGGTCCGCTTCCTATTATAATTACATCATATAACATTTTTTCCTCCTATAAAATATCATATATTGTTTTAAATTGATATCCATTATCTCTTAAATATTGTATGACATCTGGCAGTGTTTCATACGTTAAAATTTTGTCTGCCGCATCATGCATTAATATAACAACATTCTGTTTTTCGCCTACTGTATCTACCACATTTTGAAATAAATCCTCTTTTGTTTTTGCTCCTTCTGCGTCTTTTGATAAGCTATTCCAGTCTAAATAAGCAATTCCTTGTTCTTTTAAAGTTCCTATTGCCTCTTTCTTTATGCTATGATAATAGCCTCCAACAGAACCTCCAGGAAATCTAAATAATCTTGAATGATAATCTGGATTTTCTAATGCTTCTTGAATACAACTTTCTGTATAATTATATTCATCTAATACTGTTTGTGTATTTTGATAAATTGCACTATATTTGTGTGAATATCCATGATTTGCTATATAATGACCTTCATCAAATTCTCTTTTTATTAATTCAGGATTTGCTTTTGCTCTATTTCCTAATACAAAAAATGTAGCTTTTATATTTTCTTGTTTTAACAAATCCAATATAAGTGGTGTAACACTTTGTGTTGGTCCATCATCAAAAGTCAAAAATGCGTTTTTCCCCTCTGGAAGATGATATATATTTTCAATTTTATCTATTTGTTCTTCTGTAAATGGTACAGAATTTTTTAGACGTTCTTTTTCTTTTCTTTGTTCCTCTTTTATTTTGTTTTCTTCTTCAATTTTTATTCTAGTTATTTCTTCTTGTTCTTTTGCTATTTGATTTTCTTTATTTTTTTTTGAAAAATATATTCCAGCATAAACAGACACAGCTATTATAGTTAGTACTATTAATATCAATAAAATTACTTTTTTCTTATTCAATTTTGGTTTTATATCTATTGTTTCGTAACTATATAACATTTTTCCACCTTTTTCTACATTTTCTTTTACTTATTATACCCTATTTATTTTTATTTTTTTCGTACTTTTTATATTTTATTAATCTAGCTCAAAAAAGCTTTTTAATATTCCTTTTTCAATTAATTCACTAAATACATTTTTTAATATTATTAAAACAATTGGGCCTAATATCATTCCTATTACTCCCATTAGTTTAAATCCTGTATACATTCCTATTAAAGTAAATATTGGGTGTATTCCTATTTCTTTACTTACCATTTTAGGTTCTATTAATTGTTTTATAACAGCCCAAATAATCCAAACTATTGTTACTGCTATTGCTAATGGTATATTTCCTGTTATTAATAAATATCCTGCCCATGGTAACATTACTGCACCAGCACCAAATATAGGTAATAAATCTACAAATCCTATAACTACTGTCATAATAAATAAGTATTCTACTTTTATTCCTACAAGGTTAACTATGTTTAATCCTATTAATACCCATATAAAGCAAATTAAAGATAATTTTGCTTCTGCTTTTATATATTTTACAGATACACTACATGTCTCATTTATTATTTGTCTCATTTTTTCAAACCATTTTGTTGGTATTTGACTTTTTATTTTATTTGGTATATATTCTTTATCAAAACATATAAATACAATTGCAAGTATTGTAATAAATCCGTATGTAATCATATCTGGTATTGATGTTACAAAATTAAGTGTTCCTTTTAGGAATCCTACTAACCACCCTTTTACAACATCTATTAATCCTGTAAGTGAATTTTGTATAACTACAACTACTTCTTGTGGTATATTTGATCTTCCTTCATTCATTTCATTTATAAAATCTGTTCCCCATTTATATATATGATCAAAATAAGTATTTAAATTTGAAAGTAGTGCCGAACCCTCTGAAACTATTTTTGCTACTCCTAATGTTAATATTCCTCCGATAATTAATAGAACTAAAATAAGTGAGATTATACTAGCAGGCTTTCTTTTTATTTTTGTAAATTTCATTAATAGTTTTATTAGTGGTTCTATACATGCCGCTATTATCATTGCGATAATAAATGGTATATAAAATATTGCTAGCTTATATGTTAAAAATATTCCTATTAAAGCTGATATTGCTATAGCAATTTTTGCTAATATTTTTGCATAATATTTTGTATCTTTTGTCATTATATTTTCCCTCTCTTTTTTGTTTTTATTATATTTCTTTAAATTTACTTAATTATACACGTATTTTTTTGCTCTGTCATTATTTTTTATGTTTTTTCTCATTTTTTCTTGATAAATTCGTTTTTTTCTGTTATCATATGAATATGCTTAAATTTATTCATTTAAATACGCTGATGTGGCGGAACTGGCAGACGCACTGGACTCAAAATCCAGCGGGAAACCATGTGGGTTCGAGTCCCACCATCAGCACCAGAAAAAAATAGCGAAAGCTATTTTTTTATTTACACTAAAATGTGGGACTCGAAAAGGAACGTGCCAAGTTCAGGCTGGTTCAAGGCCAGACTGAACGCAGGTAAAAATAGTCCTATGGATTATTTTTGTGACGCGAGTGCGAGTGGTCCCACCATCAGCACCAATATAGATGTTTTTATTGGATGTAATGTTCCATAGAGACATTTTTTATTTTTGTATTAAAGTATTGTTTTTTTATGTAAAATACTGTATAATCCAAATGTTTTAAATACATTTATTCCCTATATTCACTAATTAGTAAAGGAATCATCCTCTTACTTTTTGGTATTGATAATTAAAGTTGAAAGGAGCTTACCATGAGAGTATATAGATGTATCACAGCAAGAGAAATATTAAACAAATATAAAGAAATTACTACTATACCTAAAAGTAATTCAACCTTAAATACCCATACATACGATTCAAGAAACGAATATGTTCATTTCTTTAGATATTTAGACTTTGCAAAATATTATTATAAATTAGGCAAAGATGGTAATTATGAAAAATCTAATGAAAATTATGTTTTATTTATGGTTGCTAATATTCCTAATCATATTTTAGATAGATATTTAGGCTATGGTTTTTATCAATATTCTGATAACACATTTGATTTTGGAAGTAACACAATACCAATTCCTGAATATGCTATTCCAGTAACTGAGTTTAAAAAAGATTATATTATATATATGAATAACCATGAATGTTCTTTTCCTCTATATAGTAGAGGAATTACTGAACATCAAGAATTTAAAAGATATTTAGAACTTATAAATAAATTATATCTAGATAAATATAGTTGCTATGAAATAGCTAATTTTCTAATTGAAAATAGTTTATCCAATTTGTTAGGTGTAAAAGATATTGATAAATCAGAAGAAGATTTTAAAAGAGAAGCAGAAAGTCTATTATCTTTAATACAAATTCCTGAAAGTAATGATTTAAAAATAGAAAGTATAGATACAATAAAATTTCCTAAAAATACTGATTTTGAAATCGATGATAGATAATATTTAATCTGCTAAGCATTGCTTTGAATTTCAAGCTAAACGTGCATATATATTAGCTGTAGTAGAAAAAACTATATATTAAAGAATTAAGATAAAATTTATGAGAAACGAATTAATAAAAATGTAAAATATTGGTATATTATTTAATATAAACCTGTCAATCATTTTTGAAAATGTCTTAAAAATTTTTATTTATTAGCACTAAGTTTT
>OIZO01000676.1_pt1 | contig 21417 bp, 26 predicted proteins | sample 1588551 | NCBI WGS metagenome assembly OIZO01 (sample SAMN03283271) | human gut metagenome | biome: human-associated habitat; material: feces | host: Homo sapiens | place: Peru | collected 2012 | reverse complement strand
TGCCCCTGCGGCTCAACCACTTTCCAAGAAAATCTCACAGTCTCCGCCGCATCTACGCCCGAGAGAGCAGCCCTTTTCTGCTGGGTTATGAAAAACATCCCAGTTATTTAGGCAGAGCATTTGAGAATACATGTGCAGAAGTTAAAAACAAGGATTTAGTATGTGCAAAAAAGTAGAAAATACATGCGAATAATTCAAAAGTCAAAATTAAGTATGTGTAACAAGTCGGAAAATACATGCCTTAAAGCAAAAAATAATGATTCGGTATGTATGATAACCGGGAAAACACATGCGCAATAGGCTAAAATGGAAAATAGGTATGTAAATCGCTTTAGGAAACACATGTATAAAATTTAAAAATAAGAATTAAGTATGTAAATGACTTTGGAGGAATACAGAAACCAGTAACACGAGATAGACTTAGTAGTTTTTCATGGGATTTTCAAAACACAGAACGCCCACGGTGGACGGAATGTCGTGCCGCGACATCTAGGCGTGATGTTCCGTTCGCTGTGAGCGTTCGTGGGGTCTATGGCAACCCTACGTTATGAGCTTCTACAGCCAGCCTTCGATCAGACTCTTGGAATTATCCACGCTACTTCCGTGGATGGCAAGTCCCTCTTCCACGATCGCGCCTTTTGCAGTCTTACGGATATCGTCCTCGGTATGTGACAGGCCACTGCCTTCATGAGTGCAGAAGGGATGAATGATCTTCCCTGAGAAATCATAGGTTTCTAAGAATGTGTATACTGCCATGGGCATGGTGCCGCAGTAATTGGGGTAGCCTAAGTAAATCTCATCATAAGCGTTCAGATTTGTGGGCAGATTCACAAGCTCCGGTCTGGCATTCTCCTGAAAATCCTTTCTGGCTTCTGCCACGCAGGTATTATAATCTGCCGCATAAGGTACCTTCTGCTCAATCTTAAACAGATCCGCTCCGGTGATCTGTGCGATCGTTTTTGCCGCTTTTTCGGTATTGCCGACTTTGATGTAGCGGTGCTGACCGCCAAAATAATTTTCGTCTGCTCTAGAATAAAATGCTACTAATTTTGCCATTCTTTATCCTTCCTTTCTCTTTTTATTGCAACAGCCATGCAATTTCCTGTTTGTACGGGGGAATCGTCTTCTTCGTTTCTCCCTCGGCGCAGAGCCATGGTGTCTCCAAAATCTTTGGTACCTCTGCAAACCGCTCGTCATGGACGATCCGGTGCAACGTGTCGTAGCCAATGGTGCCTTGTCCGATATTGGCATGGCGGTCCTTGTGGGTTCCTAAGGGATTCAGGCTGTCGTTCACATGGATCACTGCGATCTGATCCAGTCCCAGCACACGGTCAAACTGCGCCAGCACACCCTCGTAGTCATTCACCAGATCATATCCTGCATCGTTTACATGGCAGGTATCAAAGCATACCCGCAGTCTGTCCTTCCGTTCCACTTTATCATAGATCATCTGTAATTCCTCAAAAGTTCTGCCGACCTCACTGCCCTTGCCCGCCATAGTTTCCAGGGCAATCCTGACCTCACTGTCGTCTGCGTCAAGCACCAGGTTCAGTCCCTTTGCGATCTGCTCCACGGATGCTTCCACACCGGCACTTAAGGAAGATCCCGGATGCAGTACCAGTACCCTGCTGTGAAAGGCTGCGGCTCTTTTTACTTCTTTGGCCAGGAATTTCACACCAAAATCAAACATCTCTGGCTTTTCCATATTACCTAAATTGATGATATAAGGGGCATGAATGATGATCTCCCGGATGCCTGTTTTTTCGGCATAGGCAAGCCCCTCATCAAGTCTCAGTTCTCCGATTTCCTTGCGTCTCGTGTTCTGGGGTGCCCCGGTGTAGACCATCAGTGCATTGGCACCGTACTCTGCCGCCTCCTTCACAGATCCTAAAAACATCTCTTTTCCCGACATTCCCACATGGGAACCTAATAATATCTCAGTCATGATCTCTCCTTATCCGGAAATTCTTTTTTCAAAATTTATCATCTCACAGCTATCAGTTTGGCACAATCGGGAAGGTTTTACAAGAGTTTTTATTATACCGCTCTATCTCCCATATTTCTTTCATTTTAAAAGATTCCACACTACATTTCTATAATGTGGTAATCTGCTTTGGCGTACGAATATGCTTCACCAGTTCCTACCGCCTGCATATTTCCAGACTTTGCCGCATCAATACCCGCATAGGCATCTTCTACAACAATACATTCCTCCGGTTGCAAATCAAGGTACTCTGCCGCCTTTAAAAACACTTCGGGATCCGGCTTTGATTTTGAGATATTGGTACCATCTGATATTGCATCAAATGCCTCTTCAAGTGCCACTTTTTTCAAAATAATCTTAGCATTTCTACTGGATGAGCCCAGTGCTATTTTGTACCCTCTTTCATGTAAATCTGCCAACGCTTTTCGCACTGCATTGCTCACATCCGAAGGTACCATATTTTCAAGATAAATCCGTACCATACGATATTCCCAGCTGCTGAAAATACTCCTTAACTGCCATTATAGACCGGTTATATGTATAGATATCACTGTCAGAATCCACCCGTGCAAACGTTTCACTATCATAAACTGCCTGTTGCATTTACTGATATAAATGAGAATACGATACCTCAATATTTTGCAGATATGCGGTTACGATATTGCTTTCCGCCCTTCTGTTCTTCCCCCGTACCCATTTCCGTCGATTCATCTTCTCATCCTTCTCTTTTCACTGACCAGAAAGGGGAACCTTTCCGCCTTTTGGTTTCAAAGTTCCCCTATTCAGGATTATCTTATAAAATTCGTTCGTATACGGCTCTCTTCTTCCGGCAGTTTCAATCCCATTTTCAGTCCCAGGTTCTTGCAGTTAATGAAAAATGCCATATTGTTCCCAAGGGTTCGCATGGTCTGCAATCCCTCCAGATCCTGCCGCACGTCTTCCGGGCAGGCCCCGTGTACCATGTTCCAATACTGTGAAGTGACAATGGGCATCTGCATGAGACCGAAATACTTATTCATCTGGTCCCAGGTTGCTGTGGTTCCCGCTCTTCTGTCCGAGATCACGGCCGCTGCCGGTTTCAGCCGGAAGTGGCTGCCGTCGCCATTCAGATCCGCATAAAAGACTCTGTCCATAAAAGAAGTCATGGCTCCTGTGGCACCCGCCCAGTGAACGGGAGTTCCGAATACGAATCCGTCATAATCTCCGGCGATCTCCAGGAATTCATTAACCGAATCCTGGAACACACATTTCCCTGTGCCCTGACATTTTTTACAGGCAATACAGCCACTCAATGCTTTATTACCAATCCAGAAGATGTCCGTATCCACTCCGTTATCATTTAATGCTCTGGACACCTCACACAATGCGGTGTAGGTGCATCCCTCTCTGTGGGGGCTGCCATTGATCAACAATACTTTCATTGTTGCGCTTTCCTCATTTCCTTATTCATTCAGATTCAGAGAAGCCACCCAGTCTGCCGCATCTGCATCGGATGCACCGGAGCTAAATCTGTGACCTTCCTGCCAGTCACCGGTCCCTGCCATCTCTTCCAGAAGATTGCCGCTGTCACCCAGTCCGGAAGATGAAGAGGTGCAGAACGGAATCACGGCCTTACCCGTAAAGTCATTGCCTTTGACAAAATTGTCTACCGGCCATGCTGCGATTCCCCACCAGATCGGATAGCCGATCAAAACGGTATCATAAGAATCCCAGTCTGCGGGAGTAATCTCTGTCAGTGCAATATCCCGAAGGCTCTCATCATCATGTTCTCTGGATACCCGGCTGGAGCTGTTAGTCCAGTTCAGGTCATCACTGGCATAGGGCTCTATCGGAGTGATCTCATACAGATCTGCTCCTGTGGCATCTGCAATGGCTGTTGCCACGCGCTTTGTGGTACCGCTTGCGGAATAATACACTACAAGGGTCTTACCGGATTCTGCGGTAGTATCACCAGTCTGTGTCTCTGCAGCGGCTTCTGTTGCGTTTTCCTGTGTTGCAGCAGTCTCTGCTATAGCAGACTCTGTAGTTGCTGCAGCACTGCTTTCTGTTGTCTGTGTTGCTGCGCTTGTTACTGCCTGGGCACTCTGACTGGCATTACTGTTACCAGCTGTAGATCCGCATCCGGTCAACATAACTGCCGCTAAAACAAGTGCTGTTACCATACCTGCGATTTTATTTTTTCTCATAATTTTTACATTCTCCAGTGTATTATAGATCCCCTCACTGTTATCATTTCTTACCAATTCTTCTTTTCTTTAGAGCTGTCATGCTCGGTCTTGCGTTCTTCCACCATCTTCACGAACCACTCTACCATGTTGGGATCCTGATGGGAGAAGAATGCACTCTCGGCCTTATCCAACTCTGCGATAGCATTCATATCTTCCTCAGATAATTTGAAATCAAAAACATTGAAATTCTCTACCATACGCTCGTAATGGGTAGACTTCGGAATGACTACGATTCCTCTCTGAATGTGCCAGCGCAACATGACCTGTGCGGGAGTCTTCTGATATTTCTCTGCAATCTTCGCAATCACAGGGTTATCAAAAGTACCTCCTCTGCCCTCTCCAAAGGGAGCCCATGCTTCCAACTGAATACCGTATTTGTCTGCCCATTCCTTCAGATTCTTCTGCTGATTGAAAATATGGGTCTCTACCTGATTCACCATAGGCTTAATACGGTTAAAGGAAGCAAAATCCACCATTCTGTCCACATAGAAATTAGAAATACCGATGACACGGATCTTACCCTCATCGTACAGGTCTTCCAGTGCACGGTAAGCACTGTACGCATCTCCGAACGGCTGATGCAACAATACCAGATCAAGATAATCGGTCTTTAACTTTCTCATAGACTCTTCTACGGATTTTTTAGCCTCTTCATAGCTGTAATGTTCCACCCATACTTTGGTGGTCAGGAAGATCTCCTCTCTGGGAATACCTGACTCCTGAATAGCCTCTCCTACTTCTTCCTCGTTAAAATAGCTCTGGGCGGTATCAATGGCACGATAACCTGCTTTCAGGGCATCCAGTACGCATTTCTTGCATTCGTCCTTGGTCACCTGATATACTCCGTAGCCCAGGATCGGCATCTTTACACCATTGCTTAATGATACATATTCCATATATTTTTCCTCCTCGTCTGTTTTATCAAGAACCTTTTCTTACCTTACAAGCAGATTATAATTCCTCTGTCTCATTAACAGAAGTCTCTCTTGGTTATTCTGTCTAAACCTCAGGGTTTCACCCTGGATCCACCGAATACTTCCGACATCTCCATAAATCCTAATGCTTCATCCAGTGCTGTTACCGGTGCTCCGTAAGCATGGCTCATTCCCATACATCCTAAACCCACTGCGGACACTTTCAGATCTTTTCCTAATGTTCTGATTTGCATGTTCTCATCCCTTTTGTCTTTACTCAGTTCAGATCTTTCTTTACGTCAGCCACCCACTTTGTAATTACACGCTCCGGTGTTTCCAGACGATCTCCGCCTGTAGAATCGAACTGAATTTTCATCTCATGTGCGAATTTTGCACCCTTACACTCTGCTTCCATATCTTTTATGACATGTCCCGGCCAGCCACCGTTTGTCATAAATGGAATCACTGTCTTCCCGGTAAAATCCTGCTGGTGGAGAAATGTAAGTACTGCAGGTGCCATCGTATACCACCAGGTCGGCGTTCCAATGGCGATCACGTCATAGTCCGCTATACTTACGGATAACGGTTTGATCTGCGGCATGAAGCCCGCTTCTACTTCTCTCTGCCCCTGCTCAACTACTTCCTCATGACTACCGGAGTATGGCCGTGCCGTATCAATTCTTGCGATATCGGCGTTTGTTGCAGCGGCCAGCTGCTCTGCGATCCGTTTTGTGTTTCCATTGGACCAGGAATAATAGACAATCAACATTTTTTTCATAATTTTTGCTCCGATTTATTTATAGGATTCCTGATAAATTGCAACACAGTCTGCATCACTCAGTTTATACATATCATTTTCAAAATTAATTCCAAGTGTCTCTCTTGCATTCTGAGCCATTTTAGGGAATTCTTCCGATGTAATGCCGTAATCTGACATTTTCAGATCAGATACGCCACAATGAAGTCGCAACCATTTTCTTTTGCAAAACGTCCGCCTTCTTCCACCACGGGTTTCGTCGGATTAGAACCAACTTTATCAAAAATGATATACTCTGCTTTACTCTGCTTTAATTCGTTTTCCAGTCTGTCCAGATATCCGTTAGCCCGGGTAGATTTACCATTAGAGATAACAACCAGTGCCTTTTTCCCATGTACTGCACCCATGGGAGTATTAATCTGTGTGTGCAGTTCGTTCAGCTTTCCTGCTCCGAACAAAGCATTGGTAGGTACTGAAAAATTAAAACTCATTTTCCTTTCCTCCTGTCACATATCATTTAATATCCAAAATTTTTAACAATTTCCTCTACTTCAACTGTGCACCGTCTTTGAATGCTGTTCCGACCTTTTCACCCAGTCTGTAATATCCATAGTGAGCTGCATCATAAGTGATCGGCACAAATTTATTCAGATCAATGTCTCCGTCTTCGCCAAGGATTTTCTCATCGATGCTGACATTCTTGATCTCACCCAGATATTTACTGCCATCGATGACCTGTGTGAGTACGCATTCCAGTGTAAGGGGCAGTTCATTGATCACAGGTGCATTCACAAATTTACTTTTTGTTGTGGTAAATCCGGCCTTCTCCATCTTGTCCGGCTCTTTGTTGCCGGAAACGATTCCCACATAATCGCAAGGGACCAGATGCTCCAGGTCTGCCACACTGACAGTAAAAGCCCTTGTCTCCAGAAGATTTTCCGTTGTTTTATGATTGCTTAAGTCTATAATGATCTCATTTCTTCCGACGATGCCGCCCCATGCGGCATTCATGGCATTGGCTTTCCCGTTCTCATCATAGGTTCCGATAATCATGACCGGCTGCGGAAATAAATACGGTTTTGCTCCTAAATCTTTTCTCATTTTATATTGCCTCCTATTGCTTTTTTAGTTATTATTACTCATTACAATATGATTATAAATGCTTTGTCTCTCCGACAGAAGTCTCGCTTTGTTATGCAGTTTAAACCTACAGGTTTAACCTTTAGAAAGCTTCCTCTATCTGCCAGGACTGGTGAATGCTGATGTACCCGGCTGCCCCAAAGGCAAAGAGCAGGACCAGTGCGATCAGCACATCCACCAACGTGAGTTTAAACGATAATTTTATTTTCTTCATTCCGTCTGTCCCTTCTGCTGGCCAAACAGCCAGCCCATGATTCCCTCATCTCTCACGAACAGATAGCCTCCTGCCCCGTGCTGGTTGGTGATACCCTGGCTGGTAAAATAAGGAGTCGGCTTGATATCCAGCACTAACAGTTCATCGATCTCACTGTCACTCAGTCCCTGTTTTTCATAAAGATCATGAATGGCATCGTAGGCATTGTCCGACGGCAGGCATCCGTAGTATTCGTCTTTTTCTCCCACCACAAGGTATACCGGAGTACGAGCCTCTACGACGGCATCATATCCGCCGTCCCACTGGGAGCTGCACTGTAAATAGGCAGTGTACAGATCTGGCCGCATGCCCATGACCAAAGACAGGGTCTCACCGCCACCGGAGTATCCTTCCGCATACACTCTGGTGGTATCAATGTTATAGACATCCAGGAAATATTCCGTCAGGGCAATGGTCTGTCTGGCAGACCGTTCTCCCCAGTCTTCCAGCTGTGGTGCCACGATGATCATTTTCGGGTTATATTCCTGTGCCACGAATCCGAACTCCTCGGTCCGAATATTCTCTCCTACGCCCTGAAAGTACAGTCCCTGATACCCCGGCAGTGTGAAAAACAGAGCATAGGGTTCACTCCCGTCATAGTTCTCCGGTACATAGAGGTTATAATGAATATCTCCTTCCATATCCGAATGCAGGACATTGTCCAATACGAATCCCCGGTACTCTTCGGTTCCCGTTGTCACATTATAATCCGTTCCGGCCACTGCCGTATCTGCCTGTGTATCATCCGCCTGCTCCTGTGTGTCCCGGTTCCAGAAAAAACGTAAACCATTGTATGTATATTCATCACTGGCGATGGAATCATGCCGGTATCCCTCTCTCTCCAGGAAGGACATATTTCCCTCCGCTTCGCTGTGGGCCAGCCGGAACATTCCATCAGAGTCACTGCTCATGGCATCGATCTGTGCCTTGAATGCACTGTATGCAAAATCATCCGTACCGGATGCAGCGAAGATAAAGAAATCATCCGCCGTATATCCTTGCTGTCTTACCAGATCCGCCATATACTGTCCACTCAGGGAATAGCTTCCGCTCATGGGCATAAAATAGCGGAAATAATCCAGACAGTACCGGAAAGTGTTCCAGGTGTTCACTGATCCCATGGAAAATCCGCCGAATCCCCTGTGATCTCTGGATGCGACGAGTCCCTCCGGAGTCGTATTTTCCGCATATGTACTGTATTTTCCTTCGACTGCAGGAATCAGGTCATTCACAAGTTCATTGTGAAATCTGTCTGTCAGTTCGATGGCCAGACTGTAATCCCCGCTGTCCTCTTCACTGGTATTGTTATAGGTGGGCAATACAATGATCAAAGGCTGTATTTTACCGTCTTCTATCGCATGATCCATGACGTATTTCAAGGGATGCGGATCTGTATCCGTTCCCATCAGCGTTGTCTCGTTACTCCAGCCTCCATGGCTTAAGTAAAACACATTGTACTTCTCCTCTTCGGAATATCCGTAGGGAAGGTACACCCATGTCTCCTTGGTCAGTTCCTGTGAATGTTCCTCATAGGTAAAAGATTCCCATGTCGTATAGGTCAGTTTTTCCAGTGTTCCCGGATGTTCCGCAGGCTGTTTATATTCTTCCGGAATATATTCCAGTTCTTCCGGCACAATGCCACTGAGATACTCTTTCTTATCATCTGATTGTGCTGTCTCTATCTCCTTGGTTTCTTCCTTTACGGTCGTAGTTTCAGCCAACATATCCTTTTCCTCATTCTGGATTACGCCACAGGATGCCAGTGCCATAATTGTTCCTAAAAAAATCAGTAACAGCTCTATTCTTTTATCCATCTTTCTTCCTCATTTAAAAAGCAAAGAGGGACTGTCGTTCACAGCCCCTCCCGTTTATATAATTATTTTTCTGTGCTACTTACTGCTATTCTGCTGCCAGAAGTCCATGGCACAGTTAATCCAACCGTCCGCAACCGTCCCTTCCCCCAGTCCAAATCCATGGGAAAGTCCGGTGAACACCTCTATTTCTGCGTTGGTTCTGTTTCTTCGGAGCCGTGAAATATATTGCTCCATACTCTCGTATGACGCGATATAATCACTGGTTCCCACGCAGGCATAGGTTGGCGGTTCCTGCCCCGTCACCGAGGACAGCCCCGTATATTGCATGATGACCGCTGCCGGTGCCGGATACTCCTCTTCACTGTAAATATCGTAAAAGATCTGTTCCCCGTCTGTCACCCGGTCTTTCATGTAGTTAACAATCTCTACCGTCTTCTTGGGATTCACTTCACTGTACCAGGGAAGAATGTCTTCCACATCCTTAAGCTCCAGGTCCTCGCTGATGGCAATATCCACAGGAAAGATCAATTGCCCGTAATCCCCAAATGCGGGATCTCTCATTACTTCCGTCACTTTGCTGTTTTCGGTATAGTAATTTTCCGGTATTGCTGTCTGCTGTAGTGTTGCCTCCGCTCCCTGTACTGCCGTTTCTGACCGTTCTTTTTCCACTCTGCCGCAGGCCGTCAATATACAGACACTCAATCCCATTAATATCCCTGTGAGGATTTGTGATCCTGCATTCATGTTCTTTCCTCTTCATTTCTCTTTTTTATCTCTATTATTTCCGATTTCCACCGCAATCGTAATTTCGATATACATCAGAGAACAATAGAACAATGTAATACCCACGCCGTCTCCTCCGGCTTATTTCTATTTCTGAGTATCCACAGGCGGAACCATCTCCGCATAACGCTGCAGTAATTCCGGAGTGCTGGTATAGTATCTTTTGTTCCGCTCCAGCGCAGTGATCTCTTCCATTTCTTTTTCTGTCAGTTTGAAGTCAAACAGCCGGAAATTGTCCCGGATATGTTCCAGATTCTTGGAACCGGGAATCACCACATTTCCTGACTGAATATGCCAGCGTAAAATGATCTGTGCCGGGCTCTTGCGATACTTTTCCCCAAGCTTTTTCCACAGCGGCTCTTCTAGGAGTTCTTTGTCTCCGTGTCCCAGCGGATACCATGCCTGAATCACGATCTGTTCCTCGTCCAGGAATTTCTTCAGTTCTTTCGCCTGATAATAGGGATGTACTTCTGTCTGCAATACCGCAGGGCGGATCTCGCAGATATTCAGGATTTCCTTCATCTGTTCTTCGTTAAAATTGGATAAGCCGATTGCCTTTACCTTGCCCTCTTTGTATGCTTTTTCCATGAGGCGATATCCGGCGATATAATTGCCTGCCGGCTGATGGATCAGCAACAGATCAATATAGTCTGTATCCAGTCTCTCCAGAGTCCTTTCTACAGCATCCTCCTGCTCATAGAAGGACGGCCAGATCTTCGTCTCCAGAAAGATATTTTCTCTGGGTACTTTCGACTGACGCATGGCCCTGCCAACTGCCTTTTCATTCACATAAGCATTGGCGGTATCGATCAGCTGGTATCCTTCTTTCAAAGCAGCATATACTGATTCCTGTGCCTCATCCGGGCTCAAGAGAAATGTTCCCAGACCTGCCATGGGCATTTTTACGCCATTGTTTAAAGTAATGTATTCCATCTTTTCCAAAATTTCCATACGATAACCTCCTGTCTGTAACTATAGAATTCCTTTATCTTTACAGTTTTATTATAAGAACTTCTCCTCACCGGCAGAAGTCTCTGTTTGTTTTTCAGTATTAACCCTGGGGTTATAATCCGTTACTTTATTTAAAGTTTCATGCATTACAACCATAAGAGCCAAAAGAAACTTTAATGTAAGTCTGTCACTCAGCAGACTCGATATAATTGTCCCCGCGGAAATAATGGAGGATAAAATACCTGCATATGAGAGCGGTACTCCAAACGCAGCATACATATCCGGCCATGCTGCTCCTAACATTGAATCCGGCAATCCCAGACTTATAAATGCTAAATATATAATTGCTAAAATAATATGAGTCATCTTAACGTCTCCATATATGCCATATAATACCTTTGTCACCGAATAACAGCCTGTCCCCATAATAGGTAACAAACACGATCATTCCCATCATCGCTATGTAATCCGGCAAAAACAGTCCAAGGCTTTCCTGTGGTCCGAAGAATACAAAATGGCTCTTTAAAAACAGATAGTTCACGATTCCTCTTTTATAAAAGGCATAGCCTCCGTAAACTGCGATCAGCAGTCCCGGGATCTTAGCGACGCCTTTCAAGGGAAACACTTTTTCCAGAATTCTGAGCATCATGTTCCAATGAAGTCCCAGATGCACCGCCATAAACAGAAATCCCCAGTATGCACAGAGAATATGGATGCTCCTTGCCAGATTGGCCACCCCTTTGATCCGGACGAACCGGAAAATATAGTTGGACAACAGAATACCGCTCACCATGGAGCCGATCATCGTCAGAGCCAGCAATATTACGATCACAGTCTGCAAGATTCTGTTCACCGTATATTTTCCCCTTGTAATGTTTCCCATCCATCTTCTGTTCAGAACATGGTGCCCTATAACTAACAAAAACATTGCCATGCCGATCCACTCATGGGCTTTTTCTCCCACCAGCTGATAGGACATCAGCAATAGCAGGGCAAGTGTCATTCCGGAATCGGCCAACAGTCTGATCTTCAGATTTTTATTCATTTTGTAATTCCTTCTACTGTTCTTACTAATTTCTCCACCTTTTCGGAAGGATCCTTCGCATACAGGAGTCCGTAAGGCATTTTATAGTCCCATTCCACCGGAAGGATCTTCATGAGCGGATGTACGCTCTCCCAGCTTTTGATGGCAAGCAGCATGTCATTACTGTTCTCACAGCGGTTGAAAATATCGACGTTGTAGAAATCAAAATCTGCGATGGTGATCTCCGGATATTTCTCTGTCAATTCTGCTCTGAGTACATCCACATAGCAGCTCCAGCCTTTCCTCATCATAAGGAGCCGCTCCCCTTTCAGATCCTCCGGGGTCAGCACCTTTTTCCCCGCAAGTCTGTGATGCAGGGCTACCGCCACGCAAAAAGGTTCTCTGGACAGCTCCACGCCGTTGCACTTACGCAGTTCCAGCATGGTCTCATCAAAGATTCCAGCGATCACGTCTATATTCTGTCCCAGATTTGCAAGGATCTCTCTGGCATTCTCCGGGGTATTCTCAAAGGGAACCAGTTTAAACTTGACCTTGGGATACTGCCCCTGGATCCTGGGCCAGAGTTCCACAAAGACCTGCGGCGGTGTCATGGGTGAAATCCCCACCCGGATCACATCATCTTCGTCATTCCCTGCTTTTTTCGCTCTCTCGATAGCTTCTTTACTGTAATTTACCATATATTTTGCATCCTGATAGAGGGATTCTCCCGCCGCCGTCACCACAAGACCTCTGTGGGTTCTGGCAAAAAGCTGTACTCCAAGATTATTTTCCAACGAATTGATCTGCTTGATCACCGCCGGTGGGGAAATATACAGTTTGTCCGCTGCCTTGCTGAAACTGCCTGCTTCCACCACACAAATGAAGGTATCCAACTGGGGATTGTACATCATTTCTGTTACCTCCTTCTATTGTAAAGGTCTCTTTCTTCCTACGACCAACATTATTGCATCATATAGTGTGATTGTAGCAGCCGGTAGTAGCTACCGGTCAATGGTTTTTATATTTTTTTAAGAAAAAACGGTGAAGCCTGTTGACTCCACCGTCGTATTCTTACCCTTTATGTTATTTCAAAATCTATTTGCAAATCTGCCGATTTACAGGTGTTCCAGCAATCCGCTGATCCCCTGTTCCTCATAAATATCCTTGTAATACGCTACTTCTTCCTGAATCAGCTGATCGATGACCTGCATGCCAAGAAGTTCTACAGGCGCCTTGTCATCGGTCATGAGGTAATCTCCGGCCACGTAGGCACTGCTGTTGTCCGCTACCCGCTGCATCATGTTCTGCATTCCCGCATCTGACAGATTCTCCACATGATCGGATAATACTTCTATCATATCACTGTGCTGGGAAGCAAACAGTTCGCGATTGGTGGAGCCTGCCACGTCTACAGTATAGACATTGTCAAATACGTTGGCAATGGTGTCGGCAAGGTACTGATTGATATCCCCTTCCTTGTTGCCGTGCATGTTCATATTGACTACCATGACACCACCGTCCTTCAGATGATCTTTGACCATGGTAAAGAATTCCACGGAAGACATCTGGAAAGGAATGGTGATGTCCTGATAGGCATCCACCATGATGACATCATAGGTGGTATCCACCGCCTGCAAAAAAGCCCTGCCGTCATAGATGGTCACCTTCACATCCTCCGGCAGGGAAAAATATTCTCTCGACAGCTCCGTGATCTTTTCGTCGATCTCCACGCCCTCGATATTCATATCGCCGAAATATTTCCGGCACTGGGTCGCATAGGTTCCGGTTCCCATACCAAGGATCAGTACATCCATGTCCTCTACCGGTTTATCCGGCACCATAAGGGGCGCCGCCATGGCATAGTCATAATACATGCCGGTAAGTCCCCCTTCTTTCATATAGAGGGACTGGACACCGAACAGCACGTTAGTGGACAGGACCACCTGTCTGTCCGTCTCCGATACCTGCAGATAATTATAGATGGACTCTCCTTCGTAGGTCAGATCCTTCTGCCAGGAAGCAAAGGAATCCGAATATCCCAGACCACAGCATAAAATAAAGATCAGTACCGATGCTGCAATCTTTTTCTTTCCCGTATGCTGGCAGATAAAGTAAATCGCAGACAGCAGGATCAGAATTCCGGAAAAGATCAGAAATGTAATGGAGGTTCCCACCGCCGGGATCGTCACGAAAGTCGGTACGAAGGTTCCGATGATGCTTCCCACGGTATTGAATGCACCTAAAGTTCCCACGGTCTGTCCGCTGTCATCCAGACTATCCACGGAATATTCTACCAGAGAAGGTGTCACAGTTCCCAGTAAAAATAAGGGGAACACGAAGATCACCATGCAGGCTGCAAACGCCGCAATGATGAGGAAATTGTTGCTGACGGTAAAGATCAGCAGTGCGGAGATCCCAAGGATAATGTACTTGCCCACCACAGGGATCAGGGCAATCCAGATGGCCGCGATCAGGATCCTGCCGTAGAGTTTGTCCGGGTTCGGGGACTTGTCCGCACTTTTACCGCCGTAGATATTGCCCAGCGCCATGGCGATCATGATGGTGCCGATGACAATGGTCCATACGATCTGGGAAGAACTGAAATACGGTGCCAACAGTCTGCTGGCTCCCAGTTCCACCGCCATGACGGACATCCCGGCGAAGAACTCTGTGAGATACAAGAACAGCTTATTTTTCAAAATTCCTGAATGATTCATAAGTGTTACAATCCTTTCCGCATTGACAGTGCGTCTATGTTACGTTATGATTTTATCAAACGGTAGTAACTACCGGTCAATACTTTTTTGTAACTTTTCAGAGCCATGCAAAACTGCGTTCTGCGAATGCTTGCATTCAGTCAGATAAGCAGTTTTATATGGCGAAGTAACCACATGAGCAAAAAGGAAGCCATTTTATGTATTCTATGAAAGAAGCCTGTGCCCTGACCGGCATGACCTATGAGAACTTAAAATTTTACTGCAAGGAGGGACTGGTACCCAACGTGAAGCGGGACAGCCGCAATTATCGTGTCTTCGATGACCACGATATCAAATGGATACAGAGTCTCGGGTGCCTCAGAAACTGTGGTCTCTCCATCGCCGAAATGAAAGAATATCTGCATTTATGTCTGGAGGGCGAATCCTCCATTCCCGCCAGAAAAGACATCCTCTCCCAGAAAAAAGAAGCACTGTTAACCTCCATGCAGCAGCTGCAGGAGGCCGTGGACTACATCGACTGGAAACAAGGCTTCTATGATGACGTGTTATCCGGAAAGACCGCTTATTACAGCAATCTTATCCCTGAGACGACACCGGATGCTTCCGAAAGTACAGCTTCCTGAAACTGTTTGCGCAATCTAAAAAGCGGCCATGCGATTAAAGCATGGCCACCATGAAAACTCACCTCTGTTATTACCGGATCAGAAGCAGCCACGCCAGACCATAATAGGTCACTACCGCCACCAGATCGTTTACCGTGGTGATCAGGGGACCGGAAGCCACAGCCGGGTCTACCTTGATCTTATGGAAAAACATGGGGATCACCGTACCTACGGCACTGGAAATTGCCATGGCCACTAAGAGGGAGACTCCCACACAGCCGGAGATTCCAAAGGCTCCCATCCAGGTATACCCTTTGAAGAAATGTACATACACTCCGAGGCACAGAAGCGCCATCACACCCAACAAAATACCATTTAAGGAACCGGTCTTTACCTCCTTGACCACCAGCTGGAACTTCTGTTTTCCTGTCAGATTTTCGTCCATCAACACGCGGATCGTCACTGCCAGGGACTGGGTTCCCACATTTCCCGCCATATCCAGTACCAGCGACTGGAAGCAGATGACGATAGGAAGCACCGCCACCACATTTTCGAATAAACCTACCACCGACGACACTCCCATGCCCAAGAACAACAGGATGATCAGCCAGGGCAGACGTTTTTTCATACTCTGGATCGTAGGCTCTTTCAGATCCTCTTCTGCGGTCAGACCTGCTAGCTTTGCATAGTCCTCGCCCATCTCATTGTCCACCATTTCGATCAGGTCTTCGGATGTGATGACACCGAGGATCTTTTTATCTTCTGACAATACGGGAATCGAGTCCTCCGCATAATCCAGGATCCGGTCCATACAATCATCGATCTTCTCATGATCGGTCACATAAGGATAAGATTTCAACACCAGATCTTCCAGATGTGTATTTTCTCTTGCTCGGATCAGATTCTTCAGATCTATGGCTCCGGCGAAAACACCCTTTTCATCTACCACATAGATGGTCATGATATTGTCGTTTTCTCCTGCCTGCTTCACCAGCTCGCTCATAGCCTGCTTGATGGTCAGGTCTTCCGGGATGCAGATGTAATTCGTTGTCATGCAGCTGCCGATTTCTTCCTCATCGTAAGACAGCAGCATCTTAACATCTTTTTTTGCATCCTCGTCCAGCATCCGGACAATCTGTTCCTTCTCTTCCGGATCCAGATCTTCCAACAAGTCGACAGCGTCATCGGAATCCATCTCGGAGATCACTCTCGCAGCACTCTCCACGGACAGTTCCCGGATATATTTACGGGGTTCCTCAATGTATTTGAAGATTTCTGCAACCTTCTGCGCTCCCAGCAGGTGATACAGGCGCTTGCGTTCTTCCTCTGTCATCCCTGCCATCATATCGGCAATATCGTTCTTATGATAATTTAGGAGGAAATCCAGGATCTCCTCATCCGTTTTCTCGCTACGGAATAATTCTGCCAGTTCGGAATATTTCTTGTTCATAATCTTATTCTCCTTTCTCGTTCTCATTCTTCGATGCAACGTAAAGGGCAAAACAAAAGAAGCATCACACGATGCTTCCTCTGCATGAATCTCTATGCACAACAAATCAAAGTACGACCGTCACTTTCCACAGACAGCTGTACCATGCTTGCAGGAAAAAGCACCGTGTTTTCTACTTCGCCCATAACCATCGCAACTGTCCATGAAATTCACCTCCAACTTGTTTTTTCCGTGGTTATAGTAGCACTGTACCTTTTATTTTGCAAGCTGTTTTTCTTATTTTTTACTTATCGGATAAAGATAAATTCTATCTGTCTCAACTCTCATGACATTCCCTTTAGTAATGAATCACCAGCATTCTGCATTCTTCGCAGCATTCTGCTTCTATTTGTGTTCTGTGACTGGGTTTGAGCTTTGTAATTTCTACAAAACCATCTGCATTTTTTGCATTCTCAAATACTCCGGGAACTTCATTTGCGAAGCTGAAAGCTCCATCCTTACTGCTGAATAAATAACCTTTCCTCATTTCTTTTCCACAATTTGAACACTTCATATTCTAATCCTCCGCAATCATTTTTCAATATCCGGAACCGTCTCCCCCTGTTCGTGTCAACCCCAGACCCCCAAAAAAAATTGATTTTTTTTACCCTCAAATATCACTTCCTATTATACCTGCTATTACAGTATATTGAAAGCAATATTTATGCTTTAGAAAGAATTCCGTCCTTCATATCTTCATACAATGAAGTCTTCAGTCTTTTGCACTTTTCTACTTCCTCAAGCTTTTTCTGTTTTCTTGCTTCAAGATTTTTCACGTCAAGCTGCTGGAAAGGAATTTCTCCAATATAATCAAGTATCTCTTCCAGATTCATTACATTTTTGATATGAAGCTTTAGCATTTCAAGCAAAGACTAATTAATAATTCTCTTTTCTTACTTCAAAATAAGCCTGTGGATGATTACATACCGGACAAACCTCTGGTGCCTCAAGTCCTACAACTACATGCCCACAGTTTCGGCATTCCCACATAGTTACTCCACTCTTTTTAAATACCTCCATTGCTTCTACATTCTTAAGCAATGCACGGTATCTCTCTTCATGAAGTTTTTCAATTGCTCCAACACCTCTAAACTGTGCTGCTAACTCAGTGAATCCTTCTTCCTCTGCATCCTTAGCCATTCTCTCGTACATGTCTGTCCACTCAGCATTCTCACCCTCAGCTGCATGTAAAAGATTTTCTGCTGTATCCCCCAGCTCTCCTAGCGCCTTAAACCAAAGCTTGGCATGCTCTTTCTCATTCTCAGCTGTCTGTAAGAATAATGCTGCAATCTGCTCATATCCGGCCTTCTTTGCTACAGAAGCAAAGTATGTATATTTATTTCTGGCCTGTGACTCTCCTGCAAATGCTTCCCAGAGATTCTTCTCTGTCTTTGTTCCTGCATATTTGCTCTTTGATGATACTGCATCCTCTTTCTTAAATGCCGATGCCGGCTGCTTACATACTGGACACTGCTCCGGTGGCTGCTCTCCTTCATGTACATATCCACATACACTACATACCCATTTACCCATTTCTTTATCTCCTTTTCTATTTAATATTTCGCTCTTGTCTTCATATGAAGTGTGTAACATTTTTTCAGCCAACTTACTTAATGGCTCCCCATAGAATTCTTCATATACTCTTTTAATATCAGGATTCTCATGACTCTTTCTGATAATCATTGCCTCATCCTTCGTGTACAGGCTTTGAATCCTTGCTTTTCTGACTTCATCCTTGTCCTTCATAACATTCTTTGGCTGTCCACCGCCTCCGATACAGCCTCCCGGACACGTCATAACTTCAACAAAATGATACTGTTTATTTCCGTTCTTTATTTCTTCAATTACTTTTCCCGCATTAGCAGTTCCATAAATGACAGCTATACTTACATCCAGCTCTCCAATTTTTACAGTTGCCTCTTTAACACCATCATAACCTCTTACAGGTGTAAAATTCAAAAGCTGTTCTGGAGATTTCTCTTTTGTAATATATTCGTATGCTGTTCTCAGCGCCGCTTCCATAACACCACCGGTATTGCCGAAAATAACAGCAGCTCCAGAAGCTTCGCCCATGAAATCATCATAATCACTATCTAAAAGACTGGCAAAATCAATATTTTCTTCCTTGGCCCATTTTGCCAGTTCTCTTGTAGTGATAACATAATCCATGTCACGCATGTCATCAATTCCAAGATATTTCGCTGCAGCGTTCATTTCATTTCTGCGAATTTCAAACTTCTTTGCCGTACATGGTGTAAGTGCCACATTAACAATATTCTTTGGATTAATTCCCTTCTTCTTAGCAAAAAATGTCTTAATTGTTGGTCCCTGCATTCCAATTGGACTTTTTGCTGTTGAGAGATTAGGAATCATCTCAGGATAGTATGTCTCTACATACTTTATCCAGGCTGGACAACAGCTGGTAAACTGTGGCAAAGGTGCGGTGTTCTTAGTAACTCGCTCTATTAACTCGCTTGCCTCCTCCATAATTGTCAAATCGGCTGCAAAGTTTGTATCAAGAATAAAATTAACTCCAAGCTTTCTGAGTAAAGCCACCATCTTACCCTGTACAAAGCTGCCATCTGGCATACCGAACTCTTCGCCAAGTGCTGCTCTTACTGAAGGGGATGTGCTGACTATTACAACCTTATCCGGGTCTTTGATTGCCTCTTTTACATAATTATATTCATATTTTTCCGTTATACTGTCTACCGGGCACACATTGGCACACTGCCCACAATTGATGCATACTGCCTCCCCACAGGTCTGCTCTAATGTGTATGTTCCGTGCACACCAATCTGGCTGGTACATATATCCTTACACATACCACATTTTATGCACTTTTCTTCCATACGAATAATGCTGGGATTATCTTCCTCGATTGGGACACGAATGTTTAATGGTAAATGACTCAAACTACGCTCCTCCTTTTGCTTATATATGTATAAATCTTAACCTAGATTTATTTCAGCATTATAGCATATATAGTACAAAAGTTCTACGAGAAATTCAGAATGCTTTTTTTAATAAATACAGCTTATCTATTGACCACACTTGTTATCTCATCCCAGTTATCGAGTACATCTATACCCACAATCGGGTCATACATCTTCCCCAGATTCTTCTCTATTTCCTCATAACAGTAATCAAAATTATGTGCTTTACGATAACAGCGGTTAAGATGCCTTTCGGCGAGTTCATGAAGCCCATCCTCATAAAGCATACTGACAGCTCCGTTTTACTCTTGTAATGGCGGTATAATGCTCCTTTCGTCATGTCAAGCTCTCCGGCGATCTGACTGACTGAGACAGCTTCATAGCCATCTCTGGCAAACAGATGCAGAGCTACCGTTAATATTTCTTCTTTTCTATTTCTCATGTGGGATCTCCCTATTTCTGTTTCCTTTCGTCTAGCCAAACATCGTTTTCTAATCCGAATCCTCATTGGTCTCAAAACACAGCAGTATCTGCTCTCCGGTGGTCTTTTCATTCTCAAAAAAGTCACGCTATATCATACATCTCTCTGCAGATCTTTTTCCCGGTTTCCGTCCGAAAAATATTCTGATAGGTGTTCTGCAAGGCTTCTTCAGACAGTTCGTCCTCACACATGTTTACAAGAAAATCCGCTTCCACCAAAATCTGATAATCGATTCCATCTATATTATTGTAGGTATGATGATGGGCGATCAGATACTGTACCCGCTCGGAAACTTCTCCGGAAAAACCAAGCTCTGCCAGCAGCTTTTCGGCAATGGCCGGGCCTTCTTTTTCCTGTAATTTCCCGTTACAGTTTCCGTATTTTTCTTCACACAGATGGATGCCGATATCGTGAGTCAGTGCTGCTGTCTCCAAAATAAATAAGGTCTTAGCATCCACATTCTCCATTTCCGCAATCAGTTTTGCATAGCTGTGTACCTTGCAAAAATGCTGAATGCGCTTTGCATCTCCATGGTAAAGTCCGATCATTGCCATATGTAATTTGTTGATCATTTTATTTTTCCTCCTGCCTCCGAAATAACCTACTGGATCTTTGATACAATGCCTTCTTCCGTCAGTGTCTGCAAACATTCCTGTGCATCTTCATCATGCATCATCTGCCACACCTGCTCCATACCGGGTGCCAGCGGCTTCTTCAAAAACTCTTCTCCAAAGATCCAGTAGACCTTTCCCTCCTCGGATGAGATCAATTTTCCTTCATATTCCGACGTTTTATATAAAAAGCCCACATTCCTTATATCCCCTGTCATCCAGTGATATATGCCGGTCAGTCTGGGATTTTTGATCGTCAGTCCGGTCTCCTCATAGATTTCCCTGATCACCGACTCCCTAAAGGTCTCCCCAGGCTCCACATGCCCGCCGGGAAACGTCGTTCCCGAATAATTCTTCCCAACCTTGTCCAGTGCCACCACATTACCTTCTTTATCATAGACCATACACATATTCATAAAAATTACTTTTTCAATTCCAGCCATTGCTCTCACTCATTTCTCTAAGATAAACTTAATATAACATAATCTTAATATAACATAATCTTGCTATAGCAGCAAATTGAGTTAGTGTAACTTGAGAGTTACGCGAGCAATGAGCCGCGCATAGGCAAAATAGGAACCGTGATTGGGAGCTTGCTCACAAATCACGGTTTTTACTTTTGGCGTGATGCGGCGAACGCCGCGATATGAAATAAGATTGGCAGCGCCTTTTGCTGCCAATCTTATGAATAGCGTGGCTCATTGCGGATGCCATCTGCCACCCGGGGAGATC